>NPID01000091.1_pt1 | contig 294374 bp, 293 predicted proteins | sample 8637491 | NCBI WGS metagenome assembly NPID01 (sample SAMN07420843, study PRJNA396082) | bioreactor metagenome | isolation source: sample BA6 brine-fed electro-methanogenic bioreactor BA | place: Japan: Kochi | collected 2016-06-14 | reverse complement strand
CAATGACACTCCCGCCTGAGCCACGGATGATCCACTGGCCGCCACGGTAGACACCGAAATTGGTTGCGACCGGACCACCACCCACCACTATCTCAGCAGGTGTTACAACAGGCTCATATTCCGGATAGAATGCAGCACTGGATACCGTAAGGCCGGTTGTGCCTTCTGCAAGCCCCTCAATAGTGACGGTGACGATGACTACATTCTCTGAACCATCGGGAATATGAGTCATGGCCCAGCAGTTGACCGACTGTGCCGGAACAGAACTGTGGGTGCCATTCTCAATTACTTCCACCCCGATAATCCGTGCAATACCGGGCTGGGTCAGTGTGACATCAAGATCAAGTGATCCGAGACCGGATGGGAGTGACGAGAGAATGATCGAATAGTCTTCTGTTTCACCGATACCAATGGATGAGGAGGCTGGATCAACAATAACCTCGACCTGAGGGAGATGTACTGTAATATAATCATTCTTTGTTACGGTATCACTCCCACCCGCATTCGTTGCCATCAGTCGGATCGAGTACATTCCGGCAGAGGTAAACTGATAGGAGGGATTTTGCACCGTCGAGAACTCAGTCCATGCACCCCCGGTGCTATACTCCCACTTCCATGAGGCCGGATCATTAGCAGACTCATCAGCAAACTGCACCGTCAGCGGGGCAGTGCCATTGGTAGGGGTGGCAGTGAAAACCGCTACTGGAGTAGGTGGCGGGGTAGGGGCGGGTGCGATCGAGGTAAGGTAGGGATACCCATTGTTCAGGGATTGGGTATCCGTAACCCAGATTCCAACAAAATCCCACCCGACATAGGTGTCCACAGAATACGGATGCGTCATATCTGCAGTCGACCTGCCGATTCCCCCGTCGCTCTCATCCTGTCCGGAGGTCTCGATATTCCAGTAGCTATCCAGGATGCTACCGGACGTTTTCCCGCCTGCAAAGCCACCGACATTCTCACCGGTTCCCGTCACCGTGCCGGTGCTATATGAACGATAGATATCAGCAAAGGTATGCCATCCGACAAAACCACCAACATAATCAGTACCGCTCACCGATGCCCGACTGTAGCTATCAGTGATTCGATATCCCCCTGTCTGGCCAAAAAGACCACCAACACGGTTTCTTCCCTCAACAGAGCCTGTTGAATAGACATTGAATAAGGTCTGGTCACTGTTCCATATACCTGCTAATCCACCGAGATCATCCATACCCTCCATAACAACATTGGTTGATGCATTTCGAAGTTTAGCACCCCATCCACCTTCACCGGCAAGTCCTCCAACAATATCCGAGTCCGACCGGATAGTGCCGGTTATAGATACGGTATCAATGGTACAACCATATGTCTGCCCCGTTAACCCACCGGTAAATTTGCCTCCAATGAGATTTACATCCTCAAGATGGATATCATGGAGATTTGCAAGACGTGTTCGTCCAAACAACCCCTGATACATACTATTTGGACGGTTGATGTACAGATTGCTGATTACGTATCCGTCGCCATCATAGGCTCCTTCAAACCGGGCAGAGGAATTTCCAATCGGCACCCATCCTTCACCCTCATTCCAGGGAGCACCACCCAGATCAATATCATCGATCTGGGTAAAGTGGGCTGTTGGATATTTCCTGATATTATCGAGGTGATCAGCTGTCTCGACCAGGTATGGATCACCGGCTGTTCCGGTTCCACCAGCAAAGTAAGGAGCGGGTGCTGGATTAACTGTGATCACCATCCACATCATACTCTGACCAACACTGTTGGTGGCAGTCAGTTGAACGGTGTAGTCCCCTGCTTCAGTAAAGGTATGCACCGGGTTTCGCACCCGGGATTCTGAACCATCACCAAACTCCCAGTACCAGGCAGTCGGAGTTCCAATAGATTCATCGGTAAATGCAACAGTCAGGGGGGCATTCCCGGTGGTGGTATTTGCCAGGAAGACAGCCTGAGGCAAGGTGGAGACGGTTGTGAAAGCCTTCAGGCAGGCATTGGTGTTCGCATATACTGTTGTGAGATCAGTCCAGGTACCCCCATTTGAGCTGACATAACTCTCTCCGGGATTGGCAGTAGCCTTACTGGAATAACCAGCAAGGGGCTTTTCAATAGCAATTGGATAGTTATACCCGGGTGTTTCCAGCCTGACAATCACAGAGAATGTTTCCCCGAAATTCAGAGATGCATCAGGAATATCTACTGTATGATAACCAGAGGATGCAATGGTTCCTGATGTCGAGGAGACAACACCGGCGATTCGCCGCGGGCCGTCATTCGGGTTGGTATAGACATCAATATGATATGAGGAATTGACAACAGGAGTATAAAATCCAACCGCGGTGATCGTCTCATCCGAATCAGCGGTAAAGATATTGGCAAACCAGGCAGTATCAGAGCCACCATAAGACATACTTGTCACCCAACCCATCGGATCATACTGGTAAACCCGATCATAGCTCTCAGTATCCCCACCAGTATAGACTGCAAGATTTTGGATACTGGTATCATAGTAGGAGAGATAGAAGAACCCTCCATCTCCCCAGTCAGTACCCCAGCTGTTCTTTACGATGAAGGCGCCATCTCCTGGAGGCTGGGTATTAAAGTTGGTCCGATCATAATCATCATCCCAGCCGACTATGGCAACAGCGTGATTTGAAGAAGTCTTCTGATTCTGGTAGAATGCAGAAGTATCTGTATTATATCCGCTTGATGCCCAATAGAATGATACCTGCACGGCCCCATACTCGGTGAGCGCCCACTTCACATTCTCATTATCCAGAGAATTCCCCCGTTCAGGGAGGAACAGGACATCCTGGACATGCTTAACCGGGGGAAGATCATCCGGAGAAGAGGTTGACCATGCTTCATAGGGATCATCCACCTCAAGAACAGGTCCTGACCAGCGTGCAAGATATGCCGTGGACATCCACCAGTTTCCACCCTCACCAAAGTCAAACTCGGCATTGAGGGTATTCTTCATACCATTCTCAGAGAAATCCCATGCCTCAGGAGGGAGGAAGAAAGATTCAAGCGATGCATATGTTCCAAATGCCCAGCAGTTCCCTTCACCCCCCTGATCCTTTACCGGCGATACCTTTCCTTCATCCCTGAGATTAAAGGATGACGGATAGGTGGAGAGAACCTGGAAATCTCCGTCAGTTGATCCGATCTGCATTCCTTTCGTATGGGAAAAATCAACTGGCGATGGCACAACACCAGGTACGAAATAGTCATCAGCTGAACTGAGATATGCCATCTTTCCCTGCTGCGCCCGGTAATCCAGGAAATCAGGATTAAGTGGTGCAGAAGTAATATTCATTGGCAATTCATGCAATGATCCTGTCTCCTCTGCAATGACCCCCGTCACCGCAAAGCAGAGAAGAAGAAGAATCGACAGCATGAGTCGATAGCTTGGTTTATGATACATAGAAAAACCTCAAGAGAAATGCATTTGGGTGGAAGTATATATTAGAATTGCTATCATGACCAATACAAGTCATCAAAATCCTCTCATAAGGAATAAGTGACCAAAAAAAATGAGGGGACACCCCCTCCTCAAAACCCCCTTCACTCACGCCGCCTGCATCCGAAGATAAAAAGGGCGGCAACGACCAGACCTGCTGGTGCATACAGGATCGGGGCAGGGGTCGGTTTGGGCAGATCAGGCAGAGGAGTTGGTGGCAGTGGCGTCTCCTCAACGATGATCACCCCGACCTCATCGCTCTCGATCACCACATCAACATCCGTTACAGGAGCTGTTGGTGTCGGCTCCGGCATGGCGATCACCGCCCCATCCTTCTGGAGAACAATCGCAAAGAGCGAGAAGCCGGGTGTTTTCGCCCGGTACTGTGCCAGATCACCGTTCATCCCGACAAAAACCGTCGGGAGCTGTTCCCAGCTGCCATCCACAAACCGCATCAGTGCAACATCAGTCGTTCTCATCCCCATTGCAGTCAGATAGCCGGCGGGGAGATGGAACAAAATTTCTGCACCATCGCTGATATACGGTAACGTATTGGGATTTGGAGTGATATCGAGATACTGATAAACCACTGGATCCGGCCGGAAAACACCATCCGGAAGGAACCGGACCTGATCCACAGTGATGATCGCAGCTGTGAGATCTGCATCAGCAGTAAACGAAATTGATTCGATAGGGAGACCGGAGTAGGTCAGAACCGTGCCGGAACCTGCCGTAACACCCGAGGCAACCGCAGTCCCATGACCTCCGGGACCATCCGGAGGTGTTGGTGGAGCCGGAGTCTGCTGAAGTGAATATCCTGAGAGTGTGGTGAAGACCATATCAGGCGTCCCGCCTCCGATCTCCCACCAGAGATAACCATCTTCAGGAATAATCATCCTGAGTGTAGCGGTTCCGTCAGCACCGGTGGTTTTGATATCCACACCACCGTAATCCGAGAATGGATCGAGCTCGGATAAGGAATAGGAGTAGGGATCAATACTGGCATAGGTCAGATAGACGGGAACACCCGCTTCACCACCAGCCATCCTGACCCTCACATCAACAGGACCAGCCCGTCCGATACGCTCGGGTGGCGGAGTCTCAACAATGAGCGGAGTAGCCCCGATCATCATGTAGTATGTCCACCAGTTCCCCTGGCTGTATGCCCCCCGATAAAAGTAATCCTTCAGACTAACAGTAGTCTGATAGGAGCCATATGGCAGAGCATCAGCATATTCAGCTGAGCCGCTGATATGCTCCGAGAGAAGAGTGGCTGATTGTGACAGATACTCAATTGGGATACCACTAAACCCGGCGATATCCTTCCGTGACACTTCAAATATCGCAGGCCAGGCAGTCACTTCCGGGCCAAGAATAGAGAGACTGGAAGTGAGGAGTCCCCCACCCTCAACTCCGGCATACTCACCGGTCATCACCACTCGTTCATATGGAGGATACACAGAGGCATAGTCATAGGCATCTCCCGAAAGCCCGACGATCTGGATTTCATTCTTCACCCATGCATCATCAAACCGGATCCCGACCGGGAACGCCGCGTACCCATACCCATCTGCACCGGTGTTCACAACGGCAGACTGATCAGCAGTATACAGGTACACACGCCCCTGCACCGGCGAACCGGTCAGCGGGTCTTCGAGATAACAGGTAACATGCACCAGATCTCCTGGAACAACACTCTCAAACAGAGGCGAGTACTCCCCTTCCCATTCAGCACTGACAGAGAGGAGACGGGATGGTTCGGAAGGAGGAGCGGTCCCATGATATGAAAACGGCCAGAGATCGACGACGATGAAGGTGATACTCATGCCATCAATGGCATACCCCAGATATGCACCATCAGGTACTGGCAGATCCACCTTCCCGATACCATTCCTCAGATGATAGGGAACAAAGGTGATATTCATCTGCATATTCTCAATCTCAGCTGAGAGCTCTTCATATTCAGAGATACCCCCTCTGCTTTCACCTGCCATAAGTCGGTTCATCTCAGCAGGGAAGCGTTTTGAGAGAGAATGGACATCTGCTTCATAGAGCCAGATAAGTGGAAGCACCCGATCCCCATCAGGAGCGGGTCTGGCATTCAGAGAGGAATACTCCTTCACAAGAAGCCGTGCATTGCCCCCGGAAACAGCTCGTGTTATAACAGGGCTCAATACCCTGACGGTCTCGTCAGAGTCATAGAGATCAAGGCGACCTGCAAAGAGAACCTGCGATTCATCAGCAACCGGTGAGATCTCGATGGAACCCTGACGTGAGATGATCGTTGATCCATCGATGGTAAACTGAATCATTCCATTAAGAGGAGTGAGAACCTCATTCAGATACTCTTCATCATTATGACGAATACTAACACGCAGATCACCGGCATAGGGTTCCATTGTTTCTGGATTGACGAGAGTATAGCTGATCGGAATAACAGAATCTGCACGCGCCTCGTATACCTTCTCTGGAGTATCAATCAGAAGCGTCTCCACAGGATCCAATGCTTCAGCATATATCCATCCGGAAACACTGTTGCCATGGGCATCAGTCACCCGGTACTCATACCAGGTATCTTCCGGAATAAATGATGCTGTTGCCATACCAGAGATGTCTGTCAGAACAGTTCTGTTGAGAGACTCACCGTTTTCATTCCAGACCTGGAAGTGGATCGGTTCACCTGAACAGGGCATCCCATCCCATGAAATAGCGGTGATGGTATTGGGTTCACCAATCTTCAGGATGTCGTACCCAAACCCGGCATGGAGACGTGCCCCTTCATAGACTGGAGGATCCAGCGAAAGAACTGCATTCACTGCTGCCCATGCACTCACCCTGCCGTACCCGTAGCTCATATCAGGACCTTCCTCACCAAGATCAACGGCTGTTGTTGTCAGGTGGGACCAGATATTCTCCGGTGAGAGATCAGGATCTGCCTGGAGGAGGAGGGCAGCTATTCCCGAAACATGCGGGCAGGCCATCGAGGTGCCGGACATGGAACGATATACCTCACCCTCCCTTGTCGATGCTGAGAGGACCGAGGAACCCGGTGCGACGACATCCGGTTTCACCCGCAGGTTATCACCCCATCCCGAGGGACCACGGCTGCTGTAATCGGCAATATAATCTTCTTCAAATTCTGTCGCCCCGACAGCAATCACATTTTCTGCTGCCGCAGGACAACCGATCGTGCGGAGACCAAAATCTCCTTCGTTTCCAGCCGATGTGACAATGGTGGTTCCATTAAAAACGATCGCATCTGTCGCACGGGAAAGAATACTTGATCCATTATCAGCAGAGAGAACAATCCATTCAGCATATACCGGCCGCTCTTCATGTGTCCGAATCCATCCATCTTCAGGATCTGCTATCCAGCCGATTTCCTCTGAAGCATCATCATAAAACTCAATCTCCGGAATGGCCATCCAGTCGATATACCATCCCTCCAACATAACCGATTCATCGGTCTCATACCGGAGCCTGAGATCCAGATAAACCTGCTCATCATCATTCCGGACTATATAATCCATCAGGTCAACGGTGTAGAGACCTTCACCGACACCAGTATATTCAAGTACCTGAACCCACCGATCATGCTCATCAGACCAGACCTCAACAAAACCATAATCCCAGTCATCTTCAATTGAGTACCAGGTATACAACTCAAACGTGAGGGTTTCCAGGGCATCGATCTGATCGGTCAGGTTAAACCTCTGAAACAGTTTGTTATCAAGATCATTGTCCTTCCCCGAATGCCAGACCAGATTACTCTCATTCACAGGATTTCCGGCAAGATGCAGGGTCCATTCGCCTGCTGGTAGCGGCTCATCACCGATATATTTGATCAGAATCTCTCCTGATGAGAGAGGATAATCATACCAGTCACCGTTGAGACCCGGATAGGGAGAGCCATCCGGTTTCTTCATGGTAACAGAAAGATCATCCTGAAAGAGCGTTTCTACCCATACAAGAATAAACGAAGGGTCAAACCCGTCATCTTCATTGGCGATCTCAAAGGTGAGGTCAATCTCACCGGAGCTGTTGAGGGAACCAGACCACGTATATTCATCATATCCTATCGCTCCTCCGCTAAAGGATATAACATCAGCACCAAGCAGGACAGCAGTTTCAAATCCTTCAATAACCGTGGATAAATATCCTGATCCATCTTCTGAGAAGACTTTGATTCCAATGAGATCAGCACCCGGTGCAACACCGGTGATGATGCCACCCGCACCGGACCCTGCAATCGTACCTGCACAATGGGTGCCGTGTCCATGATCATCATAGGGATCGTCCCGCCCATTCACAAGATCAGCCCAGCCGACAACCTTACCTGCAAGATCCGGATGTTCAGCATAGATGCCTGTGTCAACAACAGCAACCCTCACCCCGGTGCCATCGATCCCGTTTGACCAGACCGCGGGCGTTTCGATCCAGGAAACACCCCAGGCGATATCACCTGTGTCATAGCCTGACGGATCTATCGAATCAACTCCACTCGAAAATGGGGTGAAAAACCGCAGAGTACCTTTCTCATCCGAAGAGCCATCCGCCCGATCAAGCATAATGATCCTATCCGGTACCACCCATGCAACATCATCCCGGGCAGCAACCTCCTGCTGTTGATCAGGGGTGAGGGTTGTTGCCAGCGCATTCACCGACCAGAGTGTGGTCACCTCTCTGGCACCCATGCGTGTAAGAGAAGTAACCACATCCTCCTGCGATTCGGCTGCAAAGAGGGCTAGATCAACTGGACTTTCTAATGAGCGGGACTGCTCTTTCATAACAACAATCACATGCTGAGCCTCAGAATCAAGCGGCGCAGCAGTGCCAATTCCCACAAAAAGAGAGAGAAGAAGCAGAAGAGAGAAAATAAAGAGACGTGTAACCATCAGGACTTACCACCGGTATTACTTTACACCTCACTATTTAAATAATGACAGTGGAGACTGGCTATCGTCTCCGGGGAAGGCCAGCTATACGCAGTCGCCCTCAGAGAAAAGGCATCAGGATTCGATCAGCAGTACTTGAGTGAAAAAGGGTTTTTTAGAGATCTGCTTTATTCATTCCGGCCTGAACTCAACGACCAGCCGGATGCCTGTTCTGTCTTCTCCATTGATATCAATATCGATGAAAGAAGGGCTGCAGATGAGATCGCGTCCATTCGGGGCAACGATGCCTCGGGCTATAGCGATTGCTTTGATTGCCTGGTTCTGTGATGAGGCACCGATCGTCTGGAGTTCAACCTTCCCCCGCTCTTTGATAACCGCTACAAGAAGACCGGCAAGATTCTTCGGGGATGACTGGGCTCCAACTTTTATCTTCCCGTCCCTGATATTCTGGGGTAGCTGGTTGGTTTCTACGTTGTATCTGATCTCGTCAGTGATGGGGTGCTCGTCTGTCTCAATGTCATTTGTCATGATTGGTTACCTCCAATGTTTCTGGAATAGTATAATCTGTTTATGACGTTTCAACTTCTCCGATCCATCTCATATATAAAGCAGTACCGGGAAACTGAAATTACAATAAATGATGGATTTTGATTAAATAAATAGCTTCTGGACGGAAAAGAATACAATTGAATGACAGACTGAAAATAATTTGACACTGGAAAAAAGAAGAATATGTATACGTATTGCTATTACTCATCATTGCAGTTCAGAAGCATCATACTTATCAAAACAGTTGAAAAGACAATCTGCACCCCGATTAAAAGGAAAGCCAGTGACCAGACTGCATTTGCAATCTGGAAGAGAGGTCCATACCCGGATGCCACCCACTGCCTGAAGATATCAAATCCGATGATAAGTCCTCCGAGAATACTCACCCCACCAATGATAAAACCCCGCTCCAGTGTATGATAATCCATGAATCTCTCGATGAAGCCACTCCGTTCACTATACCCATAGAGGGCAGAATAGACCCATACAACAATCCCCATCATCATCGTCTGCACACCTCCGATGAAGGCAAGCGACGCCAGAATGAATGAGTGGAGATACGATGTCTCAATATCACCTTTGACAAGGAAGAAGATCATCATTGAGATGCCAAAAATCGCAAAGAAAAGACCTGGAACGGCCAGGAATGGGCCAGGACGATAGAATAGCATAAACCTGATATGACGCCATCCATCCGAGAAACTCTCAAGTTTTGATGGTGCAACACGGGGATAATAGTGTATCGGCACTTCTTTAATTGAAAATCCTGCCTGAGCTGCCTCAATGATCATCTCAGAAGCAAATTCCATTCCACCGGTCTTGAGGTTCAGGCGATCGAGTGCATCCTTCCTGATGATCCGAAAGCCGGAGTGGGCATCCGATATACCGATATGAAAAACCCGGTTCAGGACCCAGGTGAGGAACGGGTTCCCAATATACTGGTGGAGCCAGGGCATTGCTCCGGGTAATATCTCTCCCCGGAGACGGGATCCCATAACCATATCCGTCCCTTCTTCATCAAGCGCATCAAGAAGTGACGGGAGCTCAAGGAAATCATAGGTGTTATCGGAATCGCCAATGGCAATATATCTCCCCCGTGCCTGTGCAAGACCTGTGAGATAGGCGTTACCATACCCGTTCTTCTCAGGATGGATGACAATAGCCCCAAGATTCCTGCTGATCTCCGCCGTATTATCAGTGGAGGAGTCAGAAACAATGATCTCTCCAGCGATACCTCGATCAGAGAAGACCTTCTTGATCTTTTTGATACAGTCTCCAATGGTCTTCTCCTCATTCAGAGCAGGAAGAACAACTGAGAGAATAATCTCCTGATCAGGTGCTGGTTTATGATTAGTATCTGGTGTCGAATCCATCTTCAGAGCCAGGTATGTTGTTTCTGTATATTCTTCTTTAATCGTGACCTAATAGAAGCTTCCGATTAGGTTCAGAACATCTGCACGTATCTGAGTCGATCATCCCATGAAGCGACAAGACCCAATTCAGTCAGGTATGGCGATAGAGTGGCGAAAAGGAAAAAGAGATGAAGGTTTTGGGACATTCACTGGATTAATCCCGCCTCTTTCCAAGCACTATAAGAGCCGATAGGGCAAGAGCACCCGGAAGTGCATAGACCAGTGGAGATTGCTGCTGATATGGCGCTCCCCCCATTCGTTCAATCGCAGCATCACGGTTAATCGTTGCCTGTTCATGACCGGGTTCCAGCCTGAGAGCCTCATCATACGAGGCAACCGCTTCTGAGTAGCGACCAAGGTTTGCAAGTGCCACCCCGCGATTATCCCAGGCAAGATAATAGCCAGGTTGAATCTGAATTGCCCTGTCAAATGATGCAAGAGCAGCATCATACTGGCCAAGCTCATTCTGGGCAACACCCTTTGCAGTCCATGCAAGGAAATGATCAGGATTTGTCGCAATCTCTTTATCAAATAATTCAATTGATTCTGCATAATTACCCTGATTCGCAAGTACCAGCCCCTGGTTATAATATTCGCTCATGGGAGCACCAGATACTGCCATCGGGATACACATGAATGTGAAAAATACCAGAAAATAATATATTCGTGAGCCCTTACTCAAGCACTGCATATATACATGTAGTTAATAGAGTATTATTAGGATACCGGTATTGATAGAATAGGTGGGTTTCATCACTCCTGCACTCCGATTGTACAGCAGGATCAGATGACAGACGAGACGATAAGAAGAAGGTTCATCCGCTGGACAGAAGAGCGGCCAGCATTTTCACTCACCTCATTCTTTGCAGAGGCAAATGATCCACGAGGGCATCAGCATATGCTCAGTGAGATCCTCCCCCTGCTGCCGGAGTGCGGGTGCGAGATGACAAAGGATGATCTGGATCTCATCATCAGGTGGAGAGATCAGGAACCCTGCCCATCTCCCCCACCATCTGAGGTGCGGAAGGTTGAATCCCCCGTACAAACCGCAATCGAATCATTCATCACTGCAAAAACCGGAAAACCCTGGAGCGATCCAGCCACCCTTGATCGGATACGTGAGGCGATCATCGCACAGAAAGATTCCTACTGGAAGGAAGGGGATGAGCGGATCATCCGATATACAACCGGATACAGCATCTTCGCCTATCTCGCCTATCATTTTCCCGTCTACTACATTCAGATGCGCCATCTTCTCAGGGAACTCATGAATGACGGGCTCCTCCCACAGAGGATGGCAGTCCTTGATGTCGGATCCGGTCCCGGAACGGTGACGCTTGCCCTCACCTCACTCTTAAATGATATGCCTGGATGCCGGGCAACCGTCCAGGCGATCGAGCAGTCAGGTGAATTCATCGAGGCATATAAACAGATTGCGATCACCGGTGCAGAGAAGAGCGGAAAAATCGCTGCTCTCCCACCCTCGGCAACCGATATCACCAACCCGCAGTCACCCCTCCCTGAAGGCCCCTTTGACCTGATCGTCTGTGCAAATGTGCTCAACGAGATCCATGAACCGACAGTTCGTGAAGAGACCGTCATGCGTCTTGCCGCAAAACTTCGGGAGAACGGGACAATCCTCATCTGTGAGCCCGCCGATCTCGCAAACGCAACAGCACTCCGCGATCTCTCCCGCCGCCTGAAAGAACGTGGCCTTCCGATATATGCCCCCTGCAATGATATCCGGGGTGTTCCCTGCCAGGTGGAGCGGTGCTGGAGCTTTATCGCCCTTCCCGAGGTGGCACCGACACGGCTGATGAATGCGGTGGCAGATACCGATGATCCGTTCCGGTTCTATAATACCGATATCAAGACAGCATTTGCAATCCATAGAAAAGACGGGAAGAAGAAGATCGGCTACCGGGTACCGCCCGGCACAAAAGCCGAACGGATATCCCGTCTGGCACGCCATGAAGAGAAGAAGATCAATCTCATCGCATCAAAGATATCTGAGAATATCGGCGATTCCGGCACCTTCCTCTACAGGATCTGTGACGGCACCGGAAGACGCGAGGCATATGCCGCCCTCCCCGCCTATCACGCAGCCGAAGAAAATGCGGCACTCCGGCAGGCAGCATACGGATCAGTTCTCAGGTTCAACCGGGTGCTTGTCAGGCACCACAAAAAATACGATGCATACCACCTGCTCCTGACCAAGGAATCCTCAGTTGAGCTGATCGAAGGTGAGTTGCGAGAGGCTGGATCTGTTCCGGTGCGTGAGGCGAGGCAGGAGACAAAGAAGGCGGTGAAACGCAGAAAAGAAGAGAGCAAAAAGGGTAAAGAGAAGAAGATAAAACGACGATGAACGGAATGTGCAGAACAGCCTGACCACACCATCCCCTTTTTGAGCGAATCCATTATCTATTCTGCTCCAGATACACTAGCATCAGGTGGGAATAGGGATGGTTGAGGAGAGAACAGAGAGTGGAAGAGGGCAGATCGAGACTGCACTTGCCGCAGGAAGTCTTGCATGGTGGATATGGGATGTAGCAACAGGCCATGTCGATTACAGCCCTGAGAAGGCGACGATGCTTGGATATGATCCCGCTGAGTTCCCTGATACCGTCTATGAGATCACCGATCTGATCCATCCCGATGATCATGAGAAGACGATGGATGCAATGCGGGATCACCTCACTGGAAAAAAAGCATTTTATGAAGCCGAATACCGGATAAAAACGATAGATGGAGGATATCTCTGGTATTATGACCGGGGAATGATCACCCGGCGGAATCCTGACGGGACCCCGGCAATCCTCACCGGAATTGTGATCAACTTCGATCCCTGGAAGAAGGCTGAAGAGGCGATCCGCCTTGCCAATACCAAACTAAACCTCCTCTCGAGCATCACCCGGCATGATATCCTCAACTCGGTGACAGCCCTCCTTGGATACCTGGGTTTTGCGATGGAAGAGGCAACACCGGCAACAGAAGAGTTCATTCAGAAATCACTCACACAGGCAAAGACGATCCAGCGGCAGATCGAATTCACCCGTGATTACCAGAATGTCGGGATTACCGAGCCGCGGTGGTTCAATATCCGTGATCTTGTGGAGAACGCATCGTCCCAGCTGAACCTTGCAGGAATATCCATAGAGGTACAGGTTCAGGATATCGAATGTTATGCTGATCCACTCATCGAAAGGGTTTATTATAACTTAATTGAGAACGCCATCCGGCACGGAGGCACAATCACCCGTATCACCTTCTCAAGCCGTACCGAGGAGGGAGGGATTGCCATTCTCTGTGAGGATGATGGGTCAGGAGTCCCGGAAGATAAGAAACAGGCGATATTTGTCAGGGGATACTATACCAATACCGGTTTTGGACTCTTCCTTTCCCGCGAAATCCTTTCAATAACCGGGATGACCATCACCGAAGAAGGAACCCCCGGCAAGGGTGCCAGTTTCGCCATCCATATCCCAAAAGGTTCTTACCGCAGGATATGAGGAAAATCAGCTGATCCCCTGAATGAAAAGACCTCTTTTCATCGGACCGCACGTTCAACCTCGGCATCATCCATATCCGGGAAGATCCGTTTGACAGCTTCGCGGGCGGATGCAAGGTAGACTGCTTCGATATCTGCAACTGTCCTGACAGACTCGTTTAAAACCTGCGGTGAATCAATCGGAGGAACCATCGGATCTTTCCTATAGTACCGGAATACCCGTCCCTCTCCTCCAAGGCCGAAGAGGACGCGGTTTAAAGTGGCTTTTGAGACCGACTGATCGATCTTCGGATATATGGCAGCAGCTATCTCATGGATGGATCGTGGCCGCCTGTCCCTGAAGAGAGCAAGGATCTGCTCAAAGATCTGGGTGCGGACAACCCGATCCCCGATGAACCGGAGGCGCGAGTTTAAGCAGGTTGCCAGGCATTCACCTGCATCGACATGAACCGAATTAATCTCATCCAGCTCACGGAGGGTGACCAGGGGATGACCGGTTCTCCTGTCGGTGATAATCCCTTCCACCACATCCCCCTCAAGCGATTCGATGAATTTTTTGAAAGAGGAGAAACCGATCTTCTTCTCTGAGAAGGAGGGGTTAATCCTGATCAGCTGGTTCTTCAGGTCAGAAAGGAAGACCGGCCCTTCATCGGTTCTCGTCCTCACAAACCGAATCAGAAGCTCACGTGCTGCGATCCGGTCACCTTCGATAAGCGCCGGATCCTCATCCAGTGTGGGATCTATGCCGGAAGCGGCATTCAGCCCGAGAAGCTCATCAAGCGACTGAAACTTCGTACAATTCTCCTTGATGACACTCCCGACAGAATTATCAAAGCCCATCACATAGACCATCTTTCCCCGTGCACGGAGCCTGCGAATCAGGGGGATAAAATCGGTGTCACCTGACCCGATGATGAAAAGACCGATATGCGGAAGCAGGATCATATCCTCAAGGACATCAAGTGCCATATCCATATCTGCCCCGTTCTTCCCCCGGGCACTCGTCTGCGGGAGATGCCGCATCTCGAAGCCGTACTTGACGAGCTTCTTTACATCAGCCGCACACTCTGACACCGACCAGTCCGCATATGCTTTTCTGATGCAGATATCCCCAAGCGATGCGGCATAATCGATGATCGGGCCGAGGGAGAGGGGGGTATCCAGCGCAGGATACGACTGCCCGGCAGAGAGTGCGAGGTTCTCATAATCAAGATAGATGGCGCAGAAGAGATCCCCCTGTTCGACAACATGTTCCTTTTCCATAGTATCAATCCGCAGAAGCGCAGTATTTCCTTCCTGTTACTCTTACGGGGTACGAGAAAAAGGATATGGCAGGATGACAACACCCGGTGGAGAGATTGGGATCAGAGCGGATCTCTCCTCCTGAGCACCTTCGAGAGGAGCCTGTCCCCCTCCCTCACCTCTGCCTCATCAGGCGCACGGAAGCCCGTGATCCGGGCATCTCCCTCCCCGATAACAAAACGGGATCGGGTCGTCTGAAGACGGTCACGCTTTGGATCTGCCTTTGGATCAAGTTCCTCACTCGTCATGATTTTCGCTCGACAATCGTGATGATCCTGACATGCTGTACTGATTCATGCACCCCACCATTTGAGAAGAGTGTGAAATCCGATTCGATTGCGAGCTCCCCGATCTCTTTCACCGTCACCACCTGCCAGGTGAGATCGCGTGGCAGGAGGATCTCCCGCTCACCTTCATTGATGTAGAGGAGATGATCTCCCTGGGATCGGCTCATGAGGAGGACATTGCTGTACCCGTCATCTCCCCTGCTCCCGTAGGTGACGAGAGGGATGGTGATATCATAGGAAGTTGACGCAAATGCCGCCTCATTATATGCGGCATTCAAGAGGACGTTCTCTGCAAAACCGGGGGAGATGCCACGGAAGAGGATGATCTCTTCATCAGTAGTTGATTTGGCAATTGCCAGATCAAGATGCTCTGTTATAAACCCAAAGAATATCTGCTGTTCATCTGGATATGCCAGCTGTTCCGCTTCTGTTGACCGCAGGTATCTCCGGTAGAGATTCGTGTTCTCATAGAAATCCGGAGAGAGCCACCAGGAGATCGATGCGGTGGTGGCGGCAGAAAAACCCCGATCCGTATACGGAGAACCAACGAGAGCAGCAGGCTGCGTCATGGTGACCGTCGCCTCAGGGATATACTCGGAGGGGACGGGATAGCTGCTCGCAGGAGCGGGCGGGAGATCGGCAACCGGAGCAGATGCAACGCATCCCACAACTGAGGCAAGCAGGAGGAGAAGAATGAGAAGAGAAGGTACCTTCATAGCTGAAGGTACATCGCTGTTACTATAAAAGGGATATCAGGGAGGGGTTAAGAGCGGATCTCGCGGCCCTTCAGCCAGATACCACGCTCAGGAACGACATGCCCGACGACGGCTGAGCCGGGAACCATCTTCAGGATTGTTTCAACGCTCTCTTCAGGGACGATCAAAGCATAACCCATCCCCATATTAAAGGTCCGGTAGAGCTCTTCTTCGGTGACATTGCCCTTCTCAGCGAGCCAGGTGAAGATCTCAGGAACCGGCATCGGATCATCGAAACTGAAACCGAACGGCCCGACCCTGAGGAAGTTCAGGAGCCCGCCGCCTGTCACATGGCACATCCCGTGCACCTCGCAGGCATCACATATGGAGAGCACCTCTGCATAGATCCTGGTCGGGGTGAGGAGGGCTCCACCAACAGATCTGCCATCAGAGAGAACCGCATCATAGCCACCGTTCTTAATGGCAATCTTCCGGGCAAGCGAGAAGCCGTTCGAATGGACCCCACTTGACGGCAGGCCGACGATCAGATCTCCCGGAGCAACAGCTGATCCGGTGATCACCTTCTCCCGTTTCTGGACGCCAAGGCAGGTGCCTGCAAGGTCGAGGCCGTTCACAAGCCCTTTGAGTGTTGCAGTCTCCCCCCCGACGATATTCATATTCGCCTGCCGGGCACCCTCGTTTAAGCCCTTCCCGATCTCCTTCATCTTCGAAGGATCAAGGGAGTCGGTTGCGATATAATCGACAAATGCCACAGGTTCGAGATTCATCACAAAGAGATCGTTCACATTCATCGCGATACAGTCGATCCCGACCGTTGACCAGTCGGAAAGTGCATCGGCAACCAGCATCTTGGTGCCGACACCATCTGTTGCAAGGGCGAGGAGATAGGGGCCAAAGTCGATGAGCCCCGCAAAATGGCCGAGATCCCCCGCCATCCCGAACTCTCCTTTCCGGCGGAACGTAAGCGATCCGATCAGCGCTTTTACTGCTTCTGCTTCAAGATCGATATCGACACCAGAATCGCGGTATGTTGCATTACTCATTGCATGCCTCCGATAAACGGTACTCATCATGGAGCACCTGGACGGCACGCTGGCCATCCCCTTCCTTCACGACAAACGAGACATTCACCTCAGATGACCCTTGTGTGATCATCATCACGTTCACTCCGGCTTTTCCAAGGGCTGAGAAGATCCTCCCGCTCGTTCCAGGGGTGCCCGCCATTCCTGCACCGACAACCGCAATCACGACAATATCCTTGTCAAAGGTGATCTCACGGACATACCCTCGTTTCTGGATCTCGGTGAGACCCTCCATTGCATTCATCAGGTGATCCTCGTCGATCACCAGGGTGATATTCGCTTCAGATGACCCTTGTGAGATGAGCATCACATTCACCTCACGCTCTGCAAGCGCCGAGAAGATTGCTCGTGCAACACCGGGGCGCCCCGCCATCTGTGCACCGCCGATGGTGAGGAGCGCCACCTTTCTGATGATTGAGATCGCCTTGACAACGCGTTTTTCGCGGTGTGCCGTCTGGACAACGGCTGTTCCTGCGGCAGACGCATTGAAGGTGTTTTTTACCCGGACCATGATATCACTCATCATTGCCGGTTCAATCGATTTCGGATGGAGCACCTTCGCACCGAAGTACGACAGCTCCATCATCTCAAGGAATGAGATGGTCGGGATCACACGGGCTTCGGAAATTATCCGTGGATCGGTTGTCATCACACCATCGACATCTGTCCAGATCCAGATCTCATCTGCATTGATTCCTGCACCGATGATCGATCCGGTGTAGTCAGATCCGCTCCTGCCGAGGGTGGTTACATACCCCTGTTCGCTGCATCCCATATATCCCATGATCACCGGAACACAATCTGATAGCAGAGGGGCAACCCGGCTCTTGATCCGGGTGTAGCTTTCGGGAAGGGCAACTGCACCCCCATGGCAGGAGTTTGTGATGATCCCCGCCTCACACCCATCGAGTACCGTTGATGGGATGCCCGCCTGGTTCAGTGCTGCCGAAACAACGGAGGCAGAGAGCCGCTCTCCGAATGAGACGATATAATCCCGTGATCTCGGGGTCAGTTCCCTGAGTGTATGAAGGGCAGTTAAGATATGCTTCAGTTTCTCCAGCCGATCATCGATATATACCCCGATCTCCTCAACCGAATCCGGGGCAACCGCCTCGAGTGCCTTCATATGCCGTGATCTGAGCGCATGGATAAGCTGCTCGATCGGGGGGTTCCCGGATGAGGTGACAACCTCCTCTGCAGTGGCGATGAGCTGATCGGTAACGCCGGTCATCGCCGATACAACAACCGCAAGTTCATCTCCTCTCTCCCGGTGAGACTTCAGGATATCGACCACGCGACCGATAGCCTTCTCATCACCGACCGATGTGCCGCCAAATTTCATTACAAGCCTCATTTCTGGCTCACCTAACCCCACGATGTATTTTAAGTTATTACACGGCAGATCATTATAATACGATGGGTGTGATTACGACGGAGGATTGCCACGTTCTTGTAATAGGAAGCGGGGGTGCCGGAATCAGGGCGGCGCTTGAGGCAGCGCAGTATGGAGAGACGATCCTTATTGGAAAGACGATCGCCGGGAAGGGCGGCTGCACCGTGATGGCGGAAGGCGGCTATAACGCAGTTCTGAGGGAGGCAGATACAATAACAGGCCATCTCGAAGATACGCTCAAAGGTGGGGCCTACCTAAATGACAGGACCTTAGCAGAGGTGCTCGTGAATGAAGCGCCTGACAGGATGGTCGATCTCGTCCGCATGGGTGCGGTCTTTGATGCAGAAGAGAGCTGCATGATCGCCCAGCGTCCCTTCGGCGGCCAGCGCTTTCCCCGAACCTGCTATGCAGGGGACAGGACAGGGCATGAGATCGTGATGACGCTCCTTGAACGGCTCCGCGCATCTGATGTAATCATACGAAACGAGATCACCGCCCTTGAACTTGCAACTGACGGAAGCCGTGTCTCTGGTGCGATCACCGCAACACGGGAAGGTGAGATCGGAGCAATCGCCGCCGATGCAGTGGTGCTTGCAACCGGAGGTGTCGGGCAGATCTATGATATCACCACCAACTCGACTGCCGGAACCGGGGATGGTTATGCACTCGGGTACCGGGCCGGAGCAGAACTCATTGATATGGAGATGGTGCAGTTCCACCCAACCGGTGCAGTCCACCCGTATGATGCACGGGGGAGGCTGATCACTGAGGCGGTGCGGGGCGAGGGTGGCATTTTAAAGAATGTACACGGCGAGCGGTTCATGTCCCGGTATGATCCGGAGAGGATGGAACTCTCGACACGGGATGTGGTTGCACGCTCGATTGCAACCGAGGTGCTCGAAGGGAGAGGAACAGAAAAAGGAGGCGTCTGGCTTGATGTCACACACCTTCCGCCCGAAGAGATCGAGGCACGGCTTCCCTCGATGCTCGAGCAGTACCTCGCCTTCGGCGTTGATATCAGGAAAGAACCAATGGAGGTCGCCCCGACCGCACACCATATGATGGGTGGCCTCAGGATCACGCCCAGCTGCGAGACAACGGTTCCTGGGCTCTTTGCCTGCGGAGAGGTGGCTGGAGGTGTCCATGGCGCAAACCGGCTCGGCGGCAATGCCCTTGCCGAGACGCAGGTCTTCGGGCGGCGGGCAGGAGAGGCAGCCGGTAGATCCAAAGAAGAGAAGAGAGGGATCGATCCTGCACAGATTAAATCTGTTGAGCAGAAGATCGCGGGATTCCAAAAGGGTGAGATGAAACCATCAGATTGTGTTGCCAGGATGAAACGGGCAATGTGGGATGGTGCCGGGATCTACCGGACCGCCGCTGCCCTCACCACAACCCGCGAGGCGATCCTGGATCTGGCTGCTTTGCCACTTGCTGCATCGTCCGGGCCGGAGATACTTGATGCCTGGACTGCACAGAATATGCTCCTTGTTGCCGGGATGATCCTGGATGGCGCACTGATGCGGCAGGAATCACGTGGTGCGCATGTCAGATCTGATTGTGCTGTCCGGTGGGGTGTTGAAGACTCGCCCTATGGCCATACCCGGATCTCGCCATCATACCGGGGGATAGAACTGCCTGGGAGGATAGCATGAAGGAGATTACACTCACAATCCAGCGGTTCGATCCTGCAAAGGATGCAGAACCGCACCAGGAAACCTATACCGTCTCGGTAAACGAGGGGGCACGCGTGCTTGATGCACTCGATGAGGTCAGGCGGAGCCTTGATCCCTCACTCCTGTACCGCTCATGCTGCCGGGCCGGGCAGTGCGGCTCCTGTGCGGTGAGAGTGAACGGGAATCCTGCTCTCGCCTGTATGCAGGAGGCAACAGACGGGATGGTCGTTCTCCCGCTTGAACTCCCGGTGATCCGGGATCTTGCAACCGATATTGCACCGGTGCTTGAGCGGCTGGCAACGATCCTCCCCTCAGATTCACCAGGAGGGCTCTCGAAAGAGGAGGTTGCATTGATCAAGCCGCTCCGTGAATGTATCGAATGCTTAAGCTGTGTCTCCGCCTGCCCTGCTCTGAAGGTGGTCGATTTTGCGGGCCCGACCGCGATGCGACAGGAGATGCGATGTGCCCTTGACCCCCGCGATTCAGAGGATCGGATCACAGAGGCTATTGGGCGGGGGCTCTTTGCCTGCACCACCTGCCACAGGTGTGTCGAGGTCTGCCCCAAAGAGATCGAAATTCCCGGAAAAGCGATCGAGAAGCTCCGTGAGCGGGCAAACCGTGCGGGACTCACCCTCCCCCGCCACCAGGCAGTTGCTGAGCTCATCGAGCGGACCGGCAGGAGTGTCGAGCGGACAGAGGCCACCTTCCTCGAACAGGTGCCTGAGGTGATCGAGCCGGACGGTCCGGTGAAGATGACGGTCGGGTTCTTTGTCGGCTGTATGTTCAACGGGCGTGTCCCTCAGCCTGCACTGGATGCAATGGAAGTGATGAAGAGAAACGGCATCCGCGTCATCATCCCGCATGAACAGGTCTGCTGCGGATCCCCACTCATCAGGACGGGACAGACAATGATCCTGCCGGACCTGAAGAAGAAGAATATCGAGGCATTCACCTCACGGGGCATTGATACCGTGATGACAATGTGTGCCGGATGCGGGGCGACCCTGAAGAAGGACTATGAGACGCCCTTCACCGTGATGGATATCACCGAGGTGCTGATGAAGGTCGGGATCGAGCCGCCAGCAAAACTCCCGGTATCAGCAACCTACCATGACCCCTGTCACCTGCTCCGGGGACAGGGGATCAGTGAACCGCCTCGCCACCTCCTCTCAATAGTGGTGGAGAACTATATCCCGATGCCAACCCAGTGCTGCGGGGCAGGCGGCGGGGTGCGATCCGGGCAGCCGGAAGAGGCAGCAGCCCTCGGCAAACTCCGGGGAGAGGCGATTGCAGCGACAGGGGCCGATATTGTCGTTACCATCTGTCCGTTCTGCGAGTTCCATATCCAGGAACAGACCGATAAGCCGGTGAAGAATCTTGCGACACTTCTGCTGGAAGGGTACCGGAAGAAGGATCAGGAAAGAGAGAAAAACTGAGGAGAGAAACTCCAGTACCTTCTCTATTCAATCATTCACCCTCATTTTCTATTCCAGTACGCAACACTGAGAAGAAAAGACGAAAATGGGTTATTCAGCTGTCTGGAGAGATATCATATCTTTTAAAGGGCAGTATTCTCTGCATATTTTATCAGTACACTCCGGAGTAGTATACTCCCAGGTGTACTCTCGTTCTCCAGGAAGATGCATGTGGGAAAAAAAATGACTGCAATCGAACCAGTTATCTCAACCCATATTTTGAGGTTTTCTGATAGCATCATGCATTTTGGAGATGAAGCGGCAAAAAGAAAGCGAACTCGAAAATCCGATGGTTCAGTATGCAGGTCTTCTCCCGCAAAAGGAGGATATAAGGTTACTGAAAAACAAAGAGATGAGCACTGATTGCAGAAGGGCAGAGGTTCATCACGTTTGAATACCAGAGAGGTATCCAGAACCAGTATGAAGGGAATCTCATGTGGGATGCGATGTGACAACTTCCGGGAGATCCAAATGGAATACGCTGGTGAGATCATTCAATGAAGGAAAGAGGCACCATCTCCGATGAGTTTTATGCGTTCTCCGATGCAATGCCGGGCGGCATCTGTGTCATCGACCAGAATAAAAAGATCCTGGTCTGGAACAGAACGCTTGCCGAGTGGAGCGGCTCTTCTGCAGAGGAGATGATCACAAGAGATATTCTGGAGATATTCCCCAATCTCGCATCGCCAGCATACCGGATCCGGATCGAACAGGTACTTGAGGGCGGACCACCTGCCATCTTTTCATCACAGCTCCACAGGAGCTTTTTCCCGTTTAAGAAATCTGACGGCACATCCCGTATCCAGCAGACCTCGGTTATCGGGTATCCGGGAGGGGAAGGGAAACCTCTTCATGCGATGATCGTCATCGAGGATGTCACCGAACTGGATCGTGAGATCCACTCAGCCAGGGAATTGAAAGATCGTGCCCTTCTGGAAGTGCAGGAAAGAAAAAAAATAGAGATAGAACTCCGGAAAAGTGAGAGAGGCTATCATGCCATTTATGATCAGTCGCCGATTGGCATTGAGATCTATACAGCAGAGGGGAGACTGGCTCATGCAAATCCCGCCTGCCTGAACCTCTTTGGCATTGATTCATTGGAGGAGATCAGAGATTTTTCTCTTTTTGATGACCCCAATGTCGGAGATGAGAAGAAAGAACGGTTGCGTGCAGGAGAATCAGTGAGATACCAGGCATCCTTTGATTTTGAGAGGGTCAAAAAACTCAATCTCTATACAACCAGCCGGAATGGAACAATCTGGCTGGATGTGCAGATCACCCCGTTGCAGGATCCGGAAAAGGGCACAAGGGCATACCTTGTCCAGATCATGGATATCAGCGAGCGAAAGGATGCTGAAGAGGCACTTGAGCGGAGCAGGAACCGGTACCGGTCCCTGGTTGCAAATGTTCCCGGTGTTATCTACCGGTGCCTGCCTGGTGAAGACTCATTAATGCTCTATGTGAACAACCGTATCGAGGAGATCAGCGGATATCCCTACACCGACTTCATCAGAAACTCCGTCCGGACATACAAGAGCATCATTCATCCCGATGACAGGAGACACGTCCGTGATACAATCAAGGTATCTGTATCTGCTGAGAAACCATGGGATATGCAGTACCGGATCATCCACAGGGATGGGAATATCCGATGGGTGCAGGAGCGTGGACGGACTTCTTCTCCGGATGGCGAGATCCGGTATCTTGACGGATTTATTTTTGATATCACCAGCCGCAAGCAGGCAGAGGATGCCCTTCTGATCGTGAATAAAAAACTCCAGCTCCTCTCCGGGATCACCCGCCACGATATCCTGAACCAGATTATGGTCCAGAAAGGGTTCCTCTCCTTTGCTGAAAAAGAGGCAGAAGGCGATGAAGAGTTGCTTCTCCGGTTAGAGAAGATTCACCGGGCTTCAGATATCATCCAGCGCCAGATCGATTTTACACGGGTGTACGAGAATCTTGGTGCCGAAAAACCCGCATGGATGGATATTTCAGAGATAATCGGGGGGATCGGAGATGATCAGATCCCTATTCGGCAGAGCTGCGGCAGATACCAGGTGCTTGCCGATCCGATGATCGGGAAGGTCTTTTCAAACCTTATGGAGAATACCGCCCGGTACGCAGAAGGAGCAAGTGGTGTCGAAATCCACTGTGAGGAGCAGGATGAGCACCTGGTAATAACCTGGGAGGATGACGGACCCGGCATACCAAATGAACAGAAGGAGAAGATCTTTACAAGAGGTTTTGGCAGGAACACTGGTTTAGGGCTCTTCTTCTCACGCGAGATCCTCTCGATCACCGGCATCTCCATCACTGAAACCGGAATCTATGGCAAGGGGGCGAGGTTTGAGATCAGGGTGCCGGGAGGCATCTGGCGGAGAACCGTTGAGGAGACGGGATAACAGGGAAAAGAGGGACGTGAGCATTGTCAGCCTGAAATCTGATCGTGCCTTTTCATGAACCTACGCGTTGACTCCAGTTCAAGCACCCCCTGATCGAGGAGGGTGATGATCCGGTCAATTGCCTTTACCTGTTTCATGATCTTCTCTGAATATTCCCCTCCTTCGAGATCGGCAAGAGCCATGATCACCGTGAGCGGATTTCTGATCTGGTCATTCAGAGCAGAGAATTTCACCAGATTATTCTCGATCTCGGCATATGCCATTTCACGTTCCTTCTCCGCAAGCTTCCTCCCGGTTATATCCTGGAACGCACCCTGCACTCCCGTGATCTGACCATATTGGTTCGTTGCCGCTTCCCCGGTAGTACGGACCCATCTCCGCTCTCCACCTGCGGTGATGATCTCCATCTCCTCATCATAAGGAGTCCCGTCGCGAACACATGCCGAGAAGACCTCTGTTATCTTCTCCCTCCATTCGGGGGCATAGAAACTGATCCCCTCATCAACAGAAGGAGAATAACCCGGCTCCATCCCATGAATCCGCGCCACCTCATCTGACCAGGACACCCGGTTTTCATCGATATTGACACTCCATCCACCAAAATGTGTCATACGGCCGGCTGCACTGAGCAAAGCCTCGCTCTCCCGCAGGGCCAGTTCCGCCTCTTTGAGTACGGTGATATTGACAACGAGCCCTACCACCTTCAGGGGAGCACCGTCCCGATCCCGCTCTGTGACAGACCCGATATCCCGGAACCAGAGATATGAACCATCAGTCTTTTGTATCCGATACTCCACCTCATACCTTGGTTTTCGTCCCTCCAGGTGATCCCGCATCGCCTGCATCGCCTTCTCGTGATCCTCGGGGTGGAGGAGTTCTGTGAAATCAGTATAATGCGAAAACTGGTCAGGAGAATAGCCGAGCATCTCTGCCTTCCGTGGGCTGAAGGCAACATTTCCGGTCAGGCAGTCCATCTCCCACCAGGCGATCCTGCCCGCCTCCATTGCACTCTCAAGCCGTGCCTGGTTCAGCTCAAGCGCAAGTCCGGCAGTCTTCTCCTCGGTGATATCACGGCAGCCTCCATATATACGGCTTCTGCCACTTTCATCACGGATGCACCGGGTTTCAGCAGACAGCCACCGGATTTTCCCATCCTGTCTGATGATCCTGAGGTCACACCCAGAGGACTCGCCCACCGGGAGAAGAAGGACATTCGCTTCAAAAATGTTCCAGTCATCAGGGTGGATCATGAAATCCCAGCATCCCTCTGCAATCACCTCGTCAATCCCATACCCGGTGATCTGCTGTGTCGCACCTACCATCCAGTCTATCTGGTATGTGCCGACATCTTCCTTCAGACATGAATAGGCAAAATCCGTAATCAGATTCGAAACAGATCGATACCGTTCTTCACTCTCCTGAAGAGCATCCTCAGCACGCTGCCGGAAGATCAGCTCCCCCATCAGATTCCCAAGTGTCACCAGTGCAGAGACATCATCATCCTGGTACTCACCTTCTTTATTGGCAACCGCAATGACCGCTGCGATCCGTTCACCATGCCGGATGGGAACACCCAGGTATCGGGTTATCGGGATATGCCCCTCCGGCAAGCCATGTTTTGTAGGATGAGGAGCGGAATAATCATTAATGATGACAGGAGTCCGGGTCCTGACACATTCCCCCCAGACACCATAAGATTCAATCGGGAAGTGGATTGGTGTATCGTCAACAGAACAGAGATCCATCACATCTTTAGACCATGCCTGCACTGTCAGCACCGACTCATCATCATTCATGAGTCCAACGAGGGCATACCGGCTTTCGGCCATCAGAAGGCTTGCATCAAGGGCATAATCCATCAGTTCCTGTTCTGTCGTACCGGCCATTCTGTGGAGTGCAAGGAGCGCTTCTGTCCACTTCAAATGAAGGAGTAAACGGTTCTCCGCCTCCACCCTGCTCGTCACATCCCAGACGGTTGAGATCACCAGATCTTTGCCCGGAATCGGGATATTCCTCGCACTGATGTAGGTCGTCTTCTCCCCTTCCCGTGTAAGCGGGATATCCTCCCAGTGCATCCGTTCTGGATCGCTGCTTGCAACATCTGCAACCACCCGCTCCTTCAGCTCACGGCGGAGTACAGGATCCTGATAGACGACATCCCAGAAGGAATTCTTTTCTGAAAGGGCTTCTGCGGTTGTCCTGTATATCCTGAAGAAATTTTCATTGAAGTACTCAAAATTCACTTCGGGATAAACCGAGTTCACGGCAACGCCGATCGGGAGATTATCAAGTACCGTTCTGATGTACTCTTCGCTCTCCCTGAGCTGCTGCTGGGTTGCCATTAGATCATCAAGCTGGGATCGAAGCTCTTCTTCAGCAGTTGCGAGTTTTTTATTCTTCTGGTGGAGTGCATCCTCTGCCTCCTTACGCTCGGTGATATCCCTGATGAGCACAATCACCTCATCATCAGCATAGGGTGCAATACGTGCCTCAAAATGCCGGTGCCCTGCCGGGACAGCGAGGGCATATTCGATCGTCTGCATCTCCCCTGTCTCAAGGGCAAGACCAATCGCCGTAAGAACCATCTCACCGATCGCCTCAGAGGTCACTTCGGAGACCGTCTTTCCAATCACTTCATCTCTGGGGAGAACAAGCCGGTCATCGTCAGGTGTCAGGATGTCAAGATACCTCCCCTCGGCATTGCAGCGGATCAGGATATCAGGAATGGCAGCAAGGATGAGCTTCTGAAGACGCTCGCTTTTTTCCAATGCCTCTTCACGTTTTTTACGCAGGGTTATATCCCGTATTGTCTCGATTGCACCTTTATGCTCGCCGTTCCGGGTATAGAGCAGGGACACCCGTGCCCAGAGAAAACGTTCTTCTCCCCTCGGCCGTGCATGCCTCGTCTCGGTCTCAATCGTACCCGGCATCTCCTTCAGGAGAGCATACCGGGATCTGAGTTCAGGATCGTCTTTTAAGGCGAGATCTACCAGCATCGGCCGCCGCTCACCATAGAACGGGATTGCATAAGCATATTCACCTTTCCCGATCATCTCCTCTGCAGGGACACCGGTCATCTCCTCGATCGCATGGTTCCAGGCAATAACCACCCCATTCTCATCTACCGCAAAGGTGGCATCCGGGAGGAAGTCGATGATATCGGAGAGTCGGTGCTCGCTGTTGAGGAGGGCGTCGTGCTCTTTCTTTTTTGCACCCTCAGAAGGAGGGGTTTTCCTCATATCCCCACCCCTGCACGAACACAACGAATCGCTCTGATCTGCCTTCTCTGTTCAGGAGAGAGAGGGAGCGATGGGTTTTGTCGAGATAGATGAATCAATTGAAAAACGTGGGGAAACAGGTGACATTCTGCCGCAATTCCGTGAAGCCGCCGGAAGGGAGAGGTCACTGAAATATGGTGATCGAACGATTTAGATCCATCCCGATCACTCCTTCTTCCCTGTTTATGAATCCCCTGCTCCCAGCTTCTCTCATCCACCAATATCAGTCCAGATGAATGATACACTCTCCGGGTTACATAAAGGTATGGGTAAATACGCTTGAAAGTTATATTTCAGAGGATTCCGCCGAATGGAGATGCGGTTTAGAGAGCTGATCGCGTTTTCTCATGAATGCCCGAATCGACTCGGATTCCAAGACTCCAAGATCAAGGAGGGTAATGATCCGGTTAATCTCTTTGATCTGTAGAAGGATCTGATCCGTATGAGGTCCCGGCTCCAGATCAACAAGCCCGTTTATCACGGCAAGTGGATTTCGGATCTGATCGTTTAAAATTGATAAGCGGTACATATTCTCCTCAATCTGCCCATATGCCTCTCTCTGGAGATCTTCGGTGAGTTTCCGCTCGCTTATATCCGTCATAACAAGGAGAATGGAGCAAAAATCCCTGTACTTCATCGCTGCCCCCTGGACAAACACCGTCAGCAACCTGCCATTCTTATTGCATAACCTCATTTCATATGGCGGAACCTTCCTTCCCTCACTCCGCTCAGCAATCTTTTCTCGTGCCAGACTGCGACACTCCTCCGGAACAAATGAGATGAGATATGTGCCAATCATCTCATCCGGAGAGTATCCGAGGGCATCAGTAATCGAAGGGTTACAGTACTGTATCCGGCCATCCGGATCATAGAGGATGACATAATCGGGAAGGTGCTCTATCAGCGTCCTGTTGAAGAGTTCACTCTCCTGCAGCGCCCTTTCTGCCTCTTTCTGTTCGGTAATATCACGACCAACCGACTGCCACTCAATGATCGTACCGGCAGAATCAAAGATTGCCCGGTCACTCCACCGTTGCCAGCGCACCGACCCATCAGGCAGGATGATCCGCTGATTAATCATGATCGTGGGATTTTCCTGAGTGAGAGAGGCAAAAGCCTGAGCAACCATCTCCCGGTCATCAGGATGTATCACCGGTTTAAATCGCTTTCCGAGGATCTGATCACGCTCAAGGCCAAAGTACTGGCAATACGCCTCATTCACAAAGACAGTAGTTCCATCCGGGAGGAAGCGGCAGATGAACTCGGTCTGATCTTCAACCACATTCCTGTACCGATCTTCGCTCTCCCGGAGTTGTTGCTCGGTACTCTCCCGAATCTGAGAGAGAGTAGTTATGACTCCCGCAACAATAGAGAAGAAGATTACACGGATCATGGCCTCCTGGAGAAGAACAGGGTCAGGTGTAAAAGAGGCAAAAAGGGCAAGGTACGAGATTGCAAGAAAAATAGAGAGGAACAGGCCACGCCAGCCATAATAGATACAGGCGATGATGATCGGGATATAATAGAGATTTTGTACGATAATGAAGACGCCAAATGCAAAAGCGAGGTAGCTGATGAGCGTGCAGAGGAATGAGCTTACCAGAAGGGATGGGAGCACCCATCGGGGGATATCAGTCACAATATACTCCTCTATTCGCATACAATCTGTTGAAAGAAGAATTCCACGATGGCAGCAGACATACGGAAGAAAAATATACCAGAGCCATCACAACACCCACCAAAAAGATATGAGGTATTTACAATACTCCACTATATAATCATCGGGTATGCACCGCGTCCTCATCAGCATCTTTCTTCAGCTCTTCTCTGAGATGCGTCTTCAGATACTCTTCCGTCTCCCGATCTGCAGTTCTATCCATAGCAAAGATAACCACCTCATCAACTCCTGATGCAGCAGCATATGCATCAAAATGCCGTTCGCTGCCATGGATCATGAGGCTGTAGGTGAATGTGGTCACCTCGCCACGAAGAGCACCGGCAATCGCCACCATCGTCGCCTCTGCAATCTGTGGAGAGAAGAGATCCCGGACATTCTTCAATACCGCAACCTCCGGGGAAAAGAGCAGCTCTCCGGATTCCGGTGCATGCAGCTCCTTAAATCTCCCACCAGAATCAAGGATAAAGACATACCCGGGAACCGCCCTGACAAGGGCCCGGTATCGTCTTCCTTCAGTATCCGGGGATGCCTTCCCGGGTGCCTCGGAGAGAAGGATGGTGCCTTCGACACCGCCTGCCACCTGCCGGAAGAGCCAGCGGACATGATGTATGGTACCGTCCACGCGCTTCAGAATACAGCTGATCTCCTTCGGCGTACCGAGAAATGCAGACTCAATAGCACTCCTGCATCTATCCAGATCAGGATCTGCAATGTATTTTATCAGCGGAGTGCCTGCCAGTTCCTCCCCGCTCTCTGCCACCAGGCGGGAGAGAAGGGCGCCTGCCCTGAGTATCAGGCCATGCCCATCGAGATATACTGATTCAGCCGGGAGATCACCTGAGACCTGGTTTCCTTCACCTGATCCCATACTATGATGATACCAACGCACCAGACGATAAAATCATCGCTAAAGAGAGACCATCAGCCCTGTTTCATCAGATATTCATGTGCCTCAAGCGCCGCTTTTGCCCCTTCTCCTGCCGCAATAATAATCTGTTTCCCTTTGATCGAGGTAACATCACCAGCAGCATAGACCCCCTCCACACTGGTATGACAGTCCTGATCGACGACGATCTCACCCAGCTCATTCATCTGAATGAATCCTTTCAGGAACCCCGTATTTGGAATAAGACCGATCTCAATGAAGATCCCCTCAACCATGATTCGCTCCTCTTCCCCGGTTGATCTGTTTCTGATCGAAATTGAGCGGACAAACTTATCTCCGCCGATCCGGGAAACTTCAGAACCGGTATGGATCGTCAGGTTCGAAAGAGCATCCAGCTGGCTCTCGAAAACCGCATCAGCTTTGATACTACTTCGGACGATCAGATGCACCTCAGTTGCGATCTTTCCCATCTCAAGAGCAGTCTGCACAGCAGAATTGCCACCACCAACGATCGCAACCGCCTTATCCCGGTAAAGGGGGGCATCACAGGTGGAGCAGATAGAAAGCCCCTTCCCCAGATACGTACTCTCCCCCTCAACGCCGAGCATCCGGGAGTGTTTGCCTGAGGCAATCACGATGCTTTTTGCAGTATACAGAATTCCCGATTCGGTAGAGAGGGAGAAGGTGCCATCATCCTGCTTATGGAGGGAAGAGACACGGTCAAGTTCCAGGTTGATGCTCTGGGAACGCACCTGCTCCTCGAACTTCGCCATCAGGTCGCTCCCCGTGATCATCAGGTACCCCATGTAGTTCTCAATAGCCCAGCTTTCGTTTGACTGCCCCCCGATATTCTCTGATATTACAAGGGTCTTCAGCATCTTGCGTGCCGCATAGACAGCAGCCGTCAATCCGGCGGGCCCGGCACCGATGATGATCAGGTCATAGAGACCTCCACCTTCCTCTGCCCCGAAGATCGCATTGAAGGCAGTGGTATCAAAGCCAACGATCACCTCGCCGTCGATGACCGTCACCGGCACCCCACGCTGGCCGGAGATCCGGATCATCTCCTTTGCCGCCTCGATATTCGCCGGATTCCCAACATCAATGGCAGTATACTCAATACCCTTCTTGCCCAGGTATGCCTTTACCATCGCACAGTATGGACAGCGTTCTGTTGAATAGACGATGATCTCGCTCATGGTTTCTGGATAGACGCGGATACCACATTATGCTTTGCTATCTATCAGCATCGCTGAGAGGTGCAGGCACCCCTCCAAGCTCCTGGACGGCAATCTGATATCCGCCGATCACCAGAGAAAGGAGGAGAGGGCCAAGGATGAATCCGATAAGCCCCATAGTGGCCATACCGCCGAAAAACCCGATAAAAATGACAACCGGATGGATCTCCACCCGTTTGCCCATCATCACCGGCCTGAGATAAACATCAGTTAATACACCGAGGAGGGGATATCCGATGAAGATGATCAGAAGCACTGCCCGGAAATCACGGATTGAGAGGGCATAGAGAGCAAGGAATGCCAGGACGACCACCGGCCCAAGGAACGGTATCAGTGCAAAGAGTGCACAGAGAACCGAGTAGAAGAGGACATGCTCATACCCGAGTATCCAGAAGAACGGAATTGCGAGGAAGAATGTCAGGATAGCAATTGAGAAATGCACGATGTATATCGAGTAGAGTGTATCATAGACGCGTTTGTAGATCACCATGACATTCTTTCGGGATTTCTCTGGGATCATCTTCTGAAAATCAGCTTTTAAACCAGGACCTGAATAGATGAAGAGGGAAAGTGCCAGAATGAAGAGGAGAAGCTGGATTGCCAGTGTCGGAATGAGTGAGAGATAGACAAAGAGAGCGTCTTTGACAGAAAGAAGGAGATTATCGATCATCTCATCAAAGCCAAGTCCCGACAAGGGAGCCGGGATATCAGAGAGTGCATCCGGCCGGAGCCCATCAAGGATGCTTGAGATGAGGGAGATCAGGTAATCCATATTCTGGTAGAGCACATTGAAGGTAACGACGATGGCAAGGAAGCCGACCGTTACAACCATAAGTGTCAGCAGAAAGGCTGAAAGGGCAGGGCTGATCCGTTTTGAGAGCCATTCCTGAAAAGGAATGAGAACAACGGCGACCGAGAGAGCAAGGACAACCACCTGTAACAGCGGAAAAAACGCGAGAAACGTGATGAGTGCTATCAGTGCAATAATACCAAGCGAAACACGATCGGCCGCCTTCCAATCCAGGCTCATATCAAAAGAAATACGAAGCGAATGTATTTGAAGGTTTGCTGGAAAAAAAGATGAGGTTTCTATTCCACAACCTGGAAACTGCCTGCTGGAACCCCGCAGATCGGGCACTTTTCCGGAGGGGTGGTGATGAAAACATTGCCACATACGGGGCAGATCTTTACAGCATCTGCCTTGAGATCAGCACCCTTTGTCACCGCTTCAAGTGCCTCCTTATACAGGCCGGCATGCACCTCTTCTGCCTTCATCGCATGGGTGAACGTGATCTCGGCATCCTTCCTCCCCTCAGCCTGTGCCCGTTCGACAAACTCCGGGTACATTGTTGTGAATTCGTGGGTCTCACCCTCGATGCCGCCTTTCAGGTTATCAGCGGTTGGCCGGATCAGCCCTGCTACCCTGAGAAGCCTGCGGGCATGGATCTCCTCTGCCTTTGATGCCGCACGGAAGAGCTTTGCCACATTTGAAAACCCATCTTCCTGGGCCTTTTCTGCAAAAATTGCGTACTTCCGGTTCGCCTGCGACTCGCCTGCGAACGCTTCCATAATGTCCTGTTCGGTTGCCATACCTCTTCAATGGTAGTTCAACAGGAAAAATGTTTTGGATCATTCGAACGACATCCTTAACCACAATTACCCACAAAAATGAATGCCATGAAAGTGCAGCCGGAAGCACGCCTGATACGTGAGACCCCTGAGATCGATCGTCCACGGGAGCGGATCCGAACGCGGGGTGCGCCTACCCTCTCAAACGGGGATCTGGTTGCTGCGATCATCGGACGAGGGATTGCGGGTCGTGATGTTACAATCATCTCTGACGAGATCTGCTTATGCCTTGATAGAAAAGGGATGACTGTAACCTGCGAGGATCTGGTCGCAATTCCCGGGGTGGGTGAAGCAAAAGCCTGCCAGATCCTTGCGGCATTCGAGCTGGCACGGCGGATGCAGGAGAGAACATACCGGCCGAAGATCACATCCCCCGAAGACGCACTCCCCTATGCCGAGGATATCCGGTTGGAGCGGCAGGAGCATGTCATCTGTATTACCTTAAACGGGGCACATGAACTGATTAAAAGGCGGACGATCACAAAAGGGATCTTAAACCAGAGCCAGATACATCCCCGTGAGATCTTCGCAGACGCGATAACCGACCGTGCCGCCTCGATCATCATTATGCATAACCACCCCTCAGGGAATGTTACACCCAGTTCCGATGATGTTGCTGTAACAAAGAAGCTTGCAGAAGCAGGTGAAGTCCTTGGAATCAGGCTGATCGATCACATCATCGTCGCCGAAAACGGCTTCTGCTCACTCCATGGAGAAGGATATTTCTAATCCAAACCTCATTCTGATTTTGCCTTGAGAATTGCTTCGCCGAGTGCATACCCTTTGGCATATGCCTCTTTTAAAAGCTCAGGCCGGGTTGTGATATCAACAATCGTATCCATATCATCCCGGAACAGGCTGTCTGAGAGCGGGCAGTCGACAATCTCACCGAATGCATGCATCGTCTGGAGGAGTCCTGAGAAGAGGTTTTTGATATTCATCCCGGCAATCGAGAGGAGAAGCATCTTCCGCACCTTCCGCTCTTTTGGAGTGATCAGCGGTTCTTTCCGCTCATACTTAGCCATATAAAAGACCTGGAACCGGTCAAGGAAGGATTTCAGGGCTCCGGGCACCCCCATCGTCATTACGGGAGTTGCAACGATCAGCCCGTCTGCATCCCGGATCAGATCATAGTACTTCTGCATCTCATCCTTGATTGCACACCGGGGTTCTGCCTTGCAGACAAATATCTCCATACAGGGCTTGATCGAAAGGCCTGGAACCCAGACAACCTCGACTGTGCATCCGGCATCCTCTGCACCGCGGATCGCTTCCTTCAGAAGAATGGCAGTATTCCCTTCTCTTCTGGGGCTCCCAAGCAGTGCCACAAGATTGCATTCCATAGAGAGCATTCTTGCAATCAGAACTGATAAAAGTGTTCTTCAATGCCTCAGAAAAGTGGAAAATCGGTACCTTCACAATGGTTAAATAGGGTCAACACCCATTGAGATTTTGGTGAAACACCTATGTCAAATCCAGAAGAACGTTGTGAAATTGTAAAGGCAGGAACAAAAGCGAACCCCGGCAAGTATGTCTGCATTGACTGCGGTGCCGAGATGACCCTGACTCATGCCGAGGAAGATCTCCGGAAATGCCCGGCCTGCGAATGTGCAGAGTATCAGTGCTTCCCGATGACCCATATCAGGCCGGATGTCAAGACGGCTGAAGATGTGAACAACCCTCCAAAACGCGGCGGATCAAACGTCTGACTGCTGCATATCATATGCAGCCGGAACCGCGGTTTGGAACAGAAGAATGAGGTGATGAACAATGGTAAATGTATCCAGTGAAGGGCAGATCTTCACCTGTGAGATCTGCGGAAATGTCGTCGAGATCAAAGAGGCCGGCGGTGGCGAGCTGATCTGCTGTGGCCAGCCAATGGAACTTGAGGAGTGATCTTGTATGAGCTCAAAGAAAGATGACCTCGAATCTCTTGAGGATAAGATCGGCAAAGTACCGGTCTTCTTCCGCGGCCTGATGGAGAAAGAGCCCGAGATGTTTGAGATGATCATGAAATTTGACCAGCATATCTGGGCAGACGGTGTTCTTGATCGAAAGACGAAGAAAGTACTGGCCATTGCCATTGCAGCAGCCCTCAGGGACGAGCATGCAGTACGCGCCCAGCTTGCCGGTGCAAAACAACTCGGTGTAACCAAAGAGCAGATAGAAGAGGGGCTCAGAGTCACGTTTATGCTCTCCGGAATGCCCGCATATGTCTATGGCAAGAGTGCCATGGAAGAGATCATGAGGGAGTGAAACCTGATGTGCGATGACATGGATATGTACTGTGGCTGTGGGCCATCAATGCCGACGATCGGCCAGGAGGCCCCCGATTTTGAGGCGATAACAACCCATGGGCCGATGAAGCTCTCTGACTTCAAAGATAAGAAATGGGTTGTCCTCTTCTCACATCCGGCAGATTTTACACCGGTCTGCACCACCGAATTTATCGCACTTTCCGAGGCAAACCCGGAGTTTGAGGCATTAAATGCACAACTGATCGGTCTCTCCATCGACAGCATCCATTCCCACCTTGCATGGGTCCGGAATATAAAAGAGAAGATGGGAGTCAAAATTCCATTCCCGGTCATTGCGGACCTTGATATGAATGTGGCATCCCTCTTTGGCATGGTTCATCCGGGCCAGAGCACCACTGCTGCTGTCCGTGCAGTCTTCTATATCGACCCTCAGATGATCATCCGGGGCATCCTCTACTACCCGCTTTCAAACGGGCGGTATATCCCTGAACTGGTCCGTCTCTTAAAGGCATTCCAGACAAGCGATACCCACGGGGTTGCAACACCCGCGAACTGGCAGCCGGGCGAGAAAGTCGTGGTGCCCGCACCAAAGACCGTGGAGCAGGCTGAAATCCGGGACAAAGAAGGGTACGAATGCAAGGACTGGTACCTCTGTTTCAAACAGATCTAAACTCTTTTTTTAATCAGAAAGTCCACACAGTGCCCTGATACGAATTCCATAGAAACAATACAATCGGGAAGAGAGGAGTGTCCTCAATAGATGTGTTCACGCTATACCATCATCGGCACCCGGATCCTCAGTGAGCGGTTCGGCGTACCAACAATCTCCCCACGATACAATGCAGCTCCCGGCCAGCTCCTCCCGATGATAACAGCAGAGGAACAGCTTGCCGAGGCGATCTTTGGGATCATAAGAGATGATGGTGGACTCAGGATTAATGCACGAGTCGAGGGTCTGGAGGGAAAAGCCAGAGGGAGAGAAGAGCGGTGTGCCATCCCGGCAAGCGGCTTCTATGAGTGGAAGACTGAGGGGGTGCGAAAAGAGCCCTACTACATCACATTCCCTGATAGGGAACTCCTGTCATTTGCCGGGATCTATGACAGGAGAAACGATGCATTTGCAATCGTCACCCAGGCAGCATCCGATCCGGTGAGCAGTATCCACCAGAGGATGCCCTTTCTACTGACAGAGGCCGGGGAGAGGGAGTGGCTTGCGGGAACGACCCCTCTCCCCTCAGATGAGACGATCGAGATCTATCGCGTATCAAGAGCCATCAATAACCCTGCTGTACCGGATGAACCTTCCCTAATCCGCCGTCCAAAACAACATGAATGGTGGTGAGCGGCAGTCTCCCGGTTTTTGAGATATAAAAAATAAAAATTATTTTATATGAATAAATTCTTCAACGATTGCCCGGATCTCCTTCTCTTTTGCATAGATCCGCTCGCTCAGCCCTTTATCCTGGAAGTTGCGGAGCTGTTCGATGGTTGAATCGATGAGAGCGGGAGGGAATATATCATCAGCCTCGAAGATAGCCCGTTTCTCTTCAAGGACATCCGCAGATTCGACACAGGATGCGGGAAGCTGCTTCAGCGACTTCAATTTCTCTGCATTCTTCGGATCGAAGATATTGCCATCAACATAGAGATCACGTGCCCTCTCAAGCGCATCCGGCATCCGGATACCATAGAGTGATGCAATAACCAGCCCGGCTGCAAGATTATAGACATCGGCTGAACCGTCAGGGGTCCTCAGTTCTATCGTCTGTTTTCCCCTCCGTTGTACATGTGCGGGAGGAACGGCAGGATTTGCATCACGGATCATATCACCATTCCCGATCCAGCCAAGCGGTACCCGGACAACAACCGAGCGGTTACGGTCTCCCCAGCAGACATTAGTCGGTGCCTCCTGGTGGGGCACCAGCCGCAGGTATGATGTCGGGATGGTATTGCCAAATGCGGTCAGGGCATCTGAACATTCGAGCAGGCCGGCGATCATCTTCTTGGCAAAGTCCGAGAGTCCATGCTCATCAACCATCAAGTTCAGATCATCCCTGATTGCCATCATATGGAAGTGGAGACCGGAGCCGGCTTTGCCGACGGTGATCTTTGGTGCATAACTCACCTGCACGCCATAAGCCTCACCCAGCATCCTGACGATCCATTTTGCAATCACCAGCTGATCAACTGCATCCTCTATCGGGACAGGCAAAAACTCAATCTCATGCTGTTCATAGAGTGTGCCATCCTGGGTGAAACACCCCACCTCGGCATGGCCGTACTTCACTTTTCCGCCAGCCTGTGCAACGAGACGGAGGGCCTCGATACGGAAATCTTCAAACTGGGTGAATGGACGTGACTCATGGTACCCCCGCTGATCACCAACAGGGTACAGCGGATCGGGCTCTGCGATCACATAATACTCAAGTTCTGCAAGAGCAAGGAAATCTGCTTTCGTCTCTCTCCTGAAGGCGTCATGAGCCTTCCTCAGGATATAGGAGGGATCGCTTGGGAGCGGCTTTCCCTCATTTGTATAAAATGAACAGAGGATCTCAAGTGTCGGAACATCGGAGAAGGGATTTATGAAAGCGGTTCTGTACCGGGGAATTACATACAGGTCACTAGATCCCGCTTCAATACAGGAGAAGAGCTGGGAACCATCGATCCTCTCTCCATCACTTAAAATTGTGTCCAGATGTTCCTTTCCGCTGATCACGAAGTTGAGTGTCTTCAGCTTTCCATCTTCTCCCACGTAACGGAAGTTGATCATCTCAATGCCATTCTGGACAACAAAGCGGATTATATCTTCTTTACTGAACAATGCAGCAGGTTTCCCAAGAAATCGTTCAAGTTCATTGGGGTTGAGAGGGGAATCGTCTATCTCCATGTACCAGTACGGTATGAGTAGTTCCATTAAAAGCATTCTTCCGGGAAAGGGAGCATTATTTTAGTATACGGACATAGAAACCAACTTCCTTCCAACCCACCCGCCGACCGGCAAGGGTTATAACCTCCAAGAACAACCCTCATCTGATGCTCGAACAGTATAAAGGATCTCTTCTTGGTGCGGCACTCGGAGATGCGCTCGGCATGCCAAACGAAACTGCACCACCCAGGCTCCATGCACCACTCAGAATGTTTCGGAAGGCCTACAAGGGCCATCCAAATGATGCACTGGCACCCGGGCAGTTTACCGACGACACCCAGATGATGATGATCGCCGGGAGGCTTATCGCAGATCGTGAATATTCCGAAGATGCTTATGCAACCGCTCTTTCGGACACCTATAATGCAGGCCGGCTCAGGTTCCCCGACAGTGCCATCCATGCCGCCTGCGAACGCCTGAAGAAGAGTTCATGGAAAGAAGCGGCAGTCAATTCGAGCACTTCCGGATGCGTGCCCCTTGCTCTCCCGTTTGCACTTGCATATACCGATCTCATCGAATGCTCGGAGCGGCTTGTGGTTGCATGCAGCGTCACCCACACTCATCCGGGAGCTCTTGCCGGTGCGGTGACAGTAGCCACACTCATCAGAACAACCCTTGCGGGGGATCCGGATCCACTTACACGGGCAGCAGCATCAGCCCTCCGGGAGGATGAACTCCTTGGTGTCCGGGTAAGGGAAGCCATCCGGCTTGCGGATGAGAGTGGCATTTCCATTCAGGGTGCCTGTGAGCGGATCGGAAGTGACAGTTCGGTGTACCAGACCGTACCCCTTGCTTTCTACCTCTCCAGGCGGATTGACGACCCTGATGAGTTGCTTGAGATTGCATCACAGACCGGCGGTAACGCAGATACGATAGCATTCATATGCGGAGCATATATCGGCGCGAAATTAGGCAAAAGTAGCCTTCCACAGGATCTCCTCGAACATCTGGAATCGCGCGATGAGATCGAACAACTCGGAATCGACCTTCTCAGGCGGACAGGGCACCCGATTCCCGGCGGGGCAGAGTAGCCTGCTGTCCTTAAAGGTAAAACCCTTTATCCAAGCTCTGCGAGATAGCATGTATGGATATTGCGATCATCGGAGCATCCGGCTATGCGGGTGGAGACCTGATGCGGCTCATCGCCCTTCACCCCCATACCGAACTCACCTGTGCCACGTCCCGAAAGCTTGAGGGGACGTTGGTTAGTAAGGATCAACCTCATCTGAGCGGTTTTGTTGATCTCACCTACACAAACCCCGATGTTGATGATGTCGATTCTGACGTTGTCTTTCTGGCTGTTCCCCATACCGTGGCGATGCAGTATGCAGGCTCCCTCCATTCACGCGGGATCAAAACAATTGATCTCTCAGCAGACTACCGGCTACCACAATCAATTTATGAAGATGTCTACGGGGTTTCCCATACTGCATATTTTGAAGCACCATACGGCATCCCCGAACTCCACCGTGATGAGGTAAAAGGAAAAACGTTCGTCGCAAATCCCGGTTGTTTCCCAACCGGAGCAACACTGGCAGCAGCCCCGGTTGCGGATCTGGCAAGAACAATCATCTTCGACTCAAAGACCGGCGTATCTGGAGCAGGAGATACCGTCTCCGAGACGACCCACTACCCAAATGTCGCAGATAATATCAATCCATACAAATGGACACAACACCGCCATCTCTCTGAGATGCAGCTTGAGATCTCCCGTCTCGGATCACAGGCAAGCGTCCATTTCACCCCACACCTTGTCCCGGTGACACGCGGCATCCTGACAACCGCCCACATTATCACTGAGCGCCCTGTCACAACCGATGAGGTCAGGCGGCGATTTGAGCATATGTACCGGAATGAACCCTTCATCCGGCTCCAGGCGCCAAAGCTTGGGAATGTCCGGGGAACAAACTTCTGCGATATCGCCTTTGAGGTTGAAGAGGGAGGCAGGCGGATCGTTGCCATCTCAGCAATCGACAACCTGATGAAAGGAGCAGCCGGGCAGGCAGTCCAGAACATGAATATCATCTGCGGGCTTGAGGAGACAACAGGACTCCTCTTCCCATCAGCCACACCATGAGGTATTTTCAATGAAAGTAGAGTCAGTCATGACCCCAAATCCGGTGACGATCCAGGCAAGGGATACGATCCGTGAGGCATCAAGGATAATCCGGGAGAAGAAGATAGGGGGGCTCCCGGTGATGGATGGAGAGAACTTAATCGGGATGATCACCGAATCCGATATTCTTGCACTCCTCTCGGTGAAAGGACCAAGCGAAGATCTCTGGCTCCCATCACCGCTTGAGGTGATAGAGATCCCAATCCGCGAGTTCTTCAACTGGGAGAAGACCAAGGAAGCCCTCTCGGATATCGGATCCCGGCCAGTCAGATCGGTGATGAGCTACCCGATAATCACCATCGAAGCTGAGGATACAATTGAGGAGGCGGCACGTCTGATGCTCCATGAAGGGATTGCACGCCTTCCCGTCCTCAGGGATGGAACACTTTCGGGAATCGTCACCCGTGCGGATATCATAGAGGGGATTGGGAAGAAGAAGGAGGATGAGGCGGAGTGAAGAGTATCTGTGGCGTAGCGGGTGTGACCGCCGCTGGTATAAAAGAGGGGAAGTACGGACTTGCGCTCATAAAGGCATCGGGAAATTCTGCCGCAGTCTTCACTCAGAATAAGGCACGGGCACCCGTTATCGACCTGATGGCAGAGCGGATGAAGAAGAATCAGATCGAAGGTGTCATCGCCAATTCAGGATGTGCAAATGCCTATACCGGCAGACGCGGTATGGAAGACGCAATCAGGATGGCAGAGATCGGAGGAGAGGCACTGGGTATTGATCCGATGCATGTCGGGGTGGCAAGCACCGGTGTCATCGGGAGGTACCTGAACCTCGATCTTATTCAAAAGCAGGCTGAATCTCTTACGCTCTCATCATCTCAAGAGGCGGAGATACAGGCAGCCCGGGCGATCATGACAACCGATCTTGTGGAGAAACATGCCCTTATCCGGGGCAATGGGTTTTCTGTCGGCGGCATCGCAAAAGGAAGCGGGATGATTGCCCCGAATATGGCAACGATGCTCGGGTTCATCTATACGGATGCGGAGATTGCAGAAACAGATATCCAGCCGATCCTGAAGAGGGCAGTCTCACGGAGTTTCAACAGGACCGTTGTTGACGGCGATGTCTCGACAAACGACTGTGTCTTCCTGACAGCAACCGGCGAGGCAGGGAGAGTTCCCATACAAGAGGTTGAAGAGAGCCTGACTGCCGCCTGTATTCAGCTTGCACAGGCAATTGCCCGGGATGGTGAAGGTGCTACAAAATTAATCGAAGTGATCGTCTCCGGAGCACGGAACGAAAGCGATGCAGAGAAGGTGGCAAAAGCCGTGGTGACAAGCCCCCTCGTCAAGACTGCAGTCTATGGGCAGGATCCTAACTGGGGCCGGGTTGTCGCTGCCGCCGGATATGCAGGAGTCGATTTTGAGATCCCGGATCTCTCCCTCTGGATTGGAACGGGTGAGGGAAAGACCCCGCTTGTCCGGAAGGGAGAGATCACAGCCGATCTTGTAGCGGCCAAAGCAGCGATGAAAAGTGATACGGTCGTCTTTTCGATCGATCTCGACTCGGGGGATGCCAAAGCGACCGCCTGGGGTTGTGATTTAACCGAGAAGTACGTAGAGATTAACGGGAAGTATACAACATGAAACGTGAAGAGGTCCTGATGGAGGCACTCCCCTACATCAGGCAGTTCCATGGAAAGACGATCGTGATCAAGCTCGGCGGCCATGCAATGGTCGATCCGGCGATCATGAACACCGTCATCGAGGATGCCGTCCTCCTCCACTACATCGGGATGCGGGTTGTTCTCGTACATGGTGGAGGGCCGGAGATCACCGAGAAGATGAAGGCAATGGGCAAAGAGCCGAAGTTTGTCGCCGGGCTCAGGGTCACCGATCAGGATACCCTCGATATCGCGATGATGGTGCTTGCGGGAAAGATCAGCAACACCATCGTCTCCCTGATTGCACAGAACGGCGCTCGTGGTGTAGGCATATCAGGAAACGACGGGAACCTCGTCATTGCACGGAAGATGGATGCCCAGAAGGTGATGATCGAGGATCGTGAAGAAGAGGTGGATCTTGGGTTCGTCGGCGAGATCCAGCGGGTGAACCCCGGCCTCCTCAGGACTCTGCTTGATTCAGGTTATATACCGGTCATTTCACCGCTTGCTATCGACGAGGCAGGAAATAACTTAAATATCAATGCAGACACCATGGCAGGCGAGCTTGCAGTGGCACTTGATGCAGGCAAGCTTGTATCACTCACCGATGTGGACGGTGTGATGGATATGTCACGCACGAAGATCTACCACCGGCTCACCCTTGGAGAAGTGGAGTCGATGATCGCAGATGGTACCATACAGGGAGGCATGATACCAAAACTTTCAGCATGCATCTATGCATCAAGAAATGGAGTTGAACGCTGTCATATCATCAATGGCAATGCCCCGCATAACCTTATCCTCGAACTCTTCACCGATCTTGGCGTCGGCACGATGATTCGGGGATAGATTCCTTTTTATCCTGAACAATCCATCATTCTTTTGCTATGGTTGCCACCTGGGAGCTGATCTTCACTGTTGTTCCGGGAGTAATCCTCTTCCTCTTCGGTATTGAAAACTTCAGCAAAGAGATCCTGGTTGTTGCAAAAGGGCGGTTTGCTGCCATCCTTGGAGATCTGACAACAAATCGTTACAAAGGCCTCATGCTTGGCGCCGGAATCACTGCACTGGTGCAGTCAAGTGCAGCAACGACGGTGATTGCCATTAACCTGGTCAATGCCGGGACGATCTCATTTGTCCAGAGTCTTGGTATCATCATCGGATCAAATATCGGAACCACCATCACCTCCCAGCTTGTTGCGTTTAAACTCACCTCCTTTGGGCCGGCATTCATCATCGCCGGGTTTCTGATCGGGCTTATCGGGGGAAGATACAAGTTCCTTGGAAAACCGCTCTTCTATTTTGGTCTCGTCTTCTTCGGGCTGACACTCGTCAATAACGGGATCGACCCCTACAAAAATGATCCCCTGGTCCTCGAACTCCTTGGTGGAATTGCCTTTCTGCCGCTTGCCATCTTTGTCGGGTTCCTGGTGACAACCGCATTCCAGTCAAGTTCTGTGACAACCGGACTCGTCGTCATCCTTGCCCAGCAGGGCATGATCACGATGCCCGAGGCGATACCATTTCTCCTCGGCGCAAATATAGGGTCCACGACAACAGCCCTCTTTGCATCACGGGGTCTCGATCTCTATGCACGCCGGGCAGCGGCTGCTCATACTCTCTTTAATATCGGGGGGGTGCTGCTGATTCTTCCTTTTTTGGTACCATTTGTCGATTTGATCGCCTGGATAGGGGGAACCGAGGCACAGCAGGTGGCAAATGCACATCTCGTCTTTAATGTTGTTGCTTCCGGAATCTTCATTCTTGCACTCCATCCATTTGCCCGCCTTGTCATCCGGGCGGTTCCCGGTGAAGAGGAAGAGATTCTCTTCCGAACCGTTGCAATTCGAAAGGATATGCCGGAATCACCAGATGAGGCGCTGCCACTCATTGAAGAGGAAGTGCAACATCTCTATGAGCTTACACATCAGGCATTTGATGCGGCAATCGCCGTATTTAATGCAGCAAAACCACCCCGTGCATACCAGAAGGCGGGAAAGCTGGAACTTGTCAACGACTATATCGATGAAGAGATTGAAAAAGCGGTATTCGTCCTCTCCAGAAAGGCACTCTCCGAGACAGAGGGGAATCAGACTGTGCTCCTTGTCAGGATCTCAAATGAGCTTGAACGACTCGGGGATCTCTCCCGTGATCTGGCAAAAGTCGGCCGGAATGCACACCGGAAGAAAAGTCCCTTCCCAAAAGGACAGATCGAATCGATCAGAGGGATCTATCGTATCTTTGATGGCAATATTCAGGAGCTCGCTAAGAACTTTCCCCATTCTGATAAAGCGACGAGCAATTCACTCCGGGCACGCGATATCGAACTCCGGCGTGCATTGAACCTTGAATACTCACTCTACCTGAAGCGTATTGCACAGCTGAATGAAAGCGGCGATTCCCGGTACCTTGAGGTCCTCTCTATCCTTGAGGCGGCAAACGGGAAGATCCGCGATATCAGGAAACTGACTGAGGAGTACTCTGCTCTTTGGGCAGAGATACCGCAGTCAGATGAAAGAAGTGATTCCATCTTCTGATGACTGATCAGATCCCTTTCAGCGAGCATGAGAGGCGGAGGGAGCTGTGAACCATATTATCAAGATCCTCCTGCGTATATGGATTTCCTTCGATCTTCTCCCAGTCACGGGTGGTATCCTCGTCATTCTCCCCAACCCAGGATGTGATCGCAACATCCGGGATAGAGAACCCAAGCCACGAAAAGAAGTTGAAGAGATTTCCTGCAACATGCTGGATACCATCCACATGGCCGATGATGATTAATCCGGCTACCTTGTTATGAATCATCCTGTTTCCAAACCATGAGTACTGGTTCTCGATGCAGTTCATCCGCTCGACGAATTTCTGGACAAGGGCCGAGTGGTTATTCCACCGGATCGGGGAGGCGAGGATGAGAATATCGCACCCAAGCACCGCATCATAGACTCTCTGCATCTGATCATCTGTGTATTTCAGCGTTGACATGCAGGGGTAGATGCACTGTGAAGGATCTTCTGAATAATTGCCTTCGCAATGATAAATCTTCAGATCCTTCAGCCTGATAAACTGGGTTTTACAGCCAAATCCCTCGTATTTCTGAAGAGCCCTCTTCAGAAGCCGCTCGGATTTGCTCATATCGCCATCCTGACGGCTGGATCCGGATATTCCAAGCACTTTGATACCCCGGCACCGCTCCGGATCAGGGGGTTCGATAACATTCACACCAAATTTTCGTCCGACAAGAGGGGCTGGCATAGCAGAAACTACTCACTTGTGTTATTTCTACCTGACGCTTTCGATCGATTCGGATCAGTGATGTGATGGGCGAAGTGACAGGAGGTTTTTTATTCTGAAAAATCCGAACAAATACTATGAAGGAACGCTGTGTCAATAACTTTGGCGGCAAGGTTCTCATGATGGATGCAAAGCCTGATGAAGTGAATGAGTACGTCAGGAAGAACACTGCGGAACAGTATGAGATGTATCCGGATTTTGAGTTCCGTGGACTGCATATGCTTCTTGCAAAACCGATGCTTGTCGGGCTGAAGATCAAAAGGAAGAAGATCATCCTGCCATTCACCAAGCTCTGCCCCAAATACGGAACTGTCCTCTATGAGATCGATGCAGAGGAGGGGGATTTTGAGACGATCCGATCAGGGCTTAAGCGGGTGGAGTAAAACCTGCTACACCCCCCTCTTCTGAAACCCTTATCGTTTTGGATAGCATAGAATAAAGAGATGAATGGCAGGAATCGATCCGATCTCCGGATCGGATCACAGGTGAGTGTTATCCAGAAGAAAGACCAGCGAAGCGGAAAGACAACACAGGGGATTGTCGCCGCCATCTTAACCAACTCTTCTTTTCATCCCCACGGAGTGAAAGTCAGGCTTGCAGACGGCACCGTCGGCAGGGTTGCCTCAATTCAGGAATAAAAACATAGAGCGGGATGGAGTGCCAATCCCATCCCATTAGCATTTCCGGGCAGACTGTGTTTGATCCGAAGTAAAATTTGTCGATAGATCAGACAAAACCAAGGTGTGGTGAATGTTGGTGCCTGTTATTATTGTTCACGTCTGCTCCAATAACAGAGTGGGTTTTGATGAGAATTAAGGTTTAAGTTAATTAAATTTATTTAATCCAATGAAAATAATGATATCAGCCACGATCCTGATGACCACCCTTCACATTCGCACTCCGCAGGATAATCGTATTTACCATGAACACCGAAGATCCATAAATCATGATTGTTATCGGGATCGATCCGGGCATTGCCCGTGTAGGATACGGGGTGATCGAGAAGCAGGAGCGGGCGATCCGTCCACTCTGTTACGGCTGCATCGAGACATCCGCCCGGGATCGGACGACAAGCCAGCGTCTTCACGAGATCTATACCCGGATACAGGCACTGATTGCTGAGCATTCGCCTGACGAGATCGCTGTCGAGGAACTCTTCTTCACAAAGAATGTGACATCGGCAATTCGGGTTGCCGAGGTGCGGGGTGTCATTCTGCTGGCAGCAGAAGAGCGTGGCATCAAAATCGTCGAATATACCCCAAACCAGATCAAGCTGGCAGTATCAGGATCCGGGAGAGCCAAGAAAGAGCAGGTGCAGGATATGGTCCGCCGCCTCCTCAGGCTTGACGAGATCCCCCGCCCCGATGATGCGGCCGATGGCTTGGCGATTGCACTCTGCCATATCAATACCCTGAGGTAACATACATGTTCGCACACATAACCGGAACACTCTCATCAGTGGGTGAAAAGTCAGTCGTCCTTGATGTCAGCGGGATAGGCTATCTTTTGCAGGTGAGCCAGCCAACGCTCCGGGAGATACAGGATACCGAAGGGGCGGTGAAACTCTTCACCCAGCTTGTTGTCAGGGAGGATGCCCTCACCCTGTACGGTTTTCACCGGCAGAGCGAGCGGGAACTCTTCCAGATCCTGATCAATGTCTCGGGAATCGGCCCCCAGATCGCACTCAACATCCTCTCCCAGATCTCGCTTGAGCAGTTTGCAATGGCAATTATCAGTGATGATGAACGTGTGCTCACCAGTATCTCGGGGATCGGGCCAAAGAGTGCAAAACGGCTGATCCTGGAACTGAAAGAGACGATGAAGAAGCGGAGAGGAACATTCATCGAAAAGGAAGGGCACATGCCCGCATCTGATGCGAAATCAGCCCTTGTATCTCTTGGATTCTCCGAGCGGGAGGCTGAAGAGTCAGTGAAGGTGGTGATGGAGCGGCTGCCGGAAGGGAGCGTACAGGCGATCATTAAAGCCGCACTCCAGCATATGAAGGAGAGAAGAACGTGACCGACCGGATCATCACCCCGATAAAGTTCGAGGACGAGATCGATGATCCCGCGATCAGGCCCGCCCGGCTTGATGAGTTCGTCGGCCAGCCCCAGATCAAAGAAGCGCTCAGAATAGCAATCGAAGCAGCAAAGATCCGGGGCGAGAACCTCGATCATATCCTCTTCTCAGGCCCCCCCGGCCTTGGAAAGACGACGCTCGCCCAGATCATCGCCCGCGAGATGGGATCGGCAATACGGAGCACAACCGGCCCTGTTCTTGACAAGCCGGGCGATCTCGCCGCCCAGCTGACTGCATTATCAAATGGGGATCTCCTCTTCATCGATGAGATTCACCGGCTGAACCCGGTTGTCGAGGAGATCCTGTACCCGGCGATGGAGGATTACAGTATCGATGTGATGATCGGTGAGGGGCCGGGAGCCCGTGCGATCCAGCTCCCTCTCGACCAGTTCACCCTTGTTGGCGCAACGACACGGGTCGGCCTCCTCGGATCCCCGCTCCGGGACCGGTTCGGCCTCATCTTCCGGCTGAACCTCTACGAAGTCGACGATCTCCTCTCGATTGTGAAACGATCAGCTGCAATCCTGAAGATCCCGATCTCCGAAGATGGAGCACTAGAGATTGCAAAACGGAGCCGGGGAACACCGAGGATCGCAAACCGGCTCCTCAGGCGTGTCCGCGATTATGCAACGGTCCGGGGAGACGGCTCGATCTCCCGTGAATCGGCAGATCTCGCCCTCGGCATCCTCGGGATCGATCCCCTCGGCCTCGACGATCTGGATCGGAGGATCATCACCGTGGTTGCCCGTGACTTCGGCGGAGGGCCTGTTGGAGTAAAGACGATCGCAATCTCGATCGGAGAGGAGGTCAGGACGATCGAAGAGGTGTATGAACCATACCTGATCAGGATCGGGTTTTTGAAACGGACGCCGAAGGGTAGGGAGACGACCGAGGCGGCGGTTGCACATCTTTTTTCAGATGGGAAGAAAGAACCCTAATTGCGATTAGTACTAATCAAGATTAGGGTTTATCCGGACTATAACATGAAGACGCTTGGAGATTCATCACCGGATAGTGGGAAAACACATCTGTATGACACCTTCTGCCTGCCACCTTGCCGGATAGTCATCTGCCTGGAGGAGATCGTCGGGATCAGAATCCCCAGCCTCGGATTATATGGATTCATGAGGAAGAGTCGTTCATATCCATCCAAAATATTTAGACTATTAGACAATGAGTTACCAATAATTATCTTATAAGACCATATTTGTTCGAAGTATGGAAAACCATTATCATCCTTCGATAATGAAGAACTGATCATGCATACAATCACCATCCTCCCCGGCCATGATCGGAATGGCAACCCCGAAACCTTTGAGGCGCTCCATCTTCGCCCGGGTGACACCCTCGCCATTGTCGGCCCGACGGGTTCTGGCAAGAGCGCCTTCATCAATGATATCGAGGTCTTTGCGCAGGGAGATACCGCAACCGGCAGGCGGATCCTCCTTGATGGCGAAACGCCGCCTGAGCGGTTCGTCAGGGATCCTGCCTGCAAGCCGATTGCCCTCATCACCCAGACCACGAAGTGCCTTGCGGATCTTACCGTCTCTGAGTTCCTGGGCATGCATCTCCGTGCACGGAAGATCACTGAAGGGAACCTGATCGAGAAGACGATCCAGCTCACCAACGAGTTCACAGGTGAGCCGATCCGTCCCGAATGCCGGATCTCCTCCCTCTCCGGCGGTCAGACGAGGTCGCTACTTATTGCGGATGCTGTGATCATCTCAAATGCTCCAATCATCCTCCTCGATGAGGTGGAGAACGCAGGCATCTTCCGTGACCGTGTCATCACCTGCCTTAAAAAATCCGGCACATCCGTCATATTCGTCACTCATGACCCGCTCGTCTCCCTGATGTCAGACAGGAGGATCGTTATGGGGAACGGAGCTGTGAAGGCGGTGCTTGAGCCGGATGGATCTGAGGAGTCGGTGCTGAAGCATGTCACCGAGATCGATCTCTACCTCTCCTCGCTCCGTGAGCGGCTCAGATCAGGCGAAGTTCTCAGGGAAACAGTTGCTGCCGCATGAAGCTGATCATCGTCGCCGGGCCGCCGTCTGCGGGGAAGACGGCAGTGATCCGGCAGATCTTAAGCCATCTACCGGAAAAAAATGCTGCGTACCTGAAGATCGATGTCATCTATGCAAACGAGGATGAAGAGATCGCCCGTGATTTTGGCATTCCAGCACGGAAGGTTATATCCGGCGATCTCTGCCCGGATCATGCCGGGATCACGGTTCTTTCCGATGCCCTCTTCTGGGCAGAAGCTGAAGGTGCCGAATTCCTGATCGTGGAATCTGCCGGACTCTGTCTCAGGTGCACCCCCTACACGACCGAATCGCTTGGAATAGCAGTCCTCTCAGCGATCTCGGGCACTCATTCTCCTTATAAGATGAGCCCGATGATCGCACTTGCAGATGCTGCGGTTGTCACCAGGATCGATCTCGTCTCACAGGCAGAAAAAGAGGTCTTCCGGGAGGCGATCCGGGATGTTGCACCGGCAGTCGAGATTGTCGAGACAAATGCGGTCATCGGGACAGGGATGCGGTATCTGATGAAGATCATCGACGATCTCCAGCCAATTGCTGATCCATCGGCACTCACCCTCCGGGGCAGTCCACCCCTTGGCGTCTGTACTGTCTGTGTCGGGAAGAAGCAGATCGGATGGAAGAATCATTTCGGGGTTGTCAGAAGGCTGGAAGGTGCAGACACCCTCTTCCGGGGTGAATAGATGGCATGGAAACCACCCGGCAAGGACTGCGGACTCTGTGGAGCAGCCTCATGTACTGCCTTCACCGCACTTGTTGCCGCAGGCGCAAAATCATTCCGGGACTGTCCCTTCTACCTGAAGAATGAGAAAGAACAGGAGTCATCCTATTCAGGAATCGATATCCTCGGCCTTGCCTATGATTTTGTGCTCCATCCATTCCCGGGAGAGCCGTCCACCAGAAAGGATATTGTACCGTTCAGGCCGGATCTTGTTGAGAGATGGGAGATCAAGGAGGGAGATCTCGTCATCGGGAGGCCTGCCGGGGCGGGATGCCCGATCACCCATGCACTCAGGGTGACTGCTGCCGATCCGGTGAGCGGGATCATCTCCTGCCATGTGACAAGCCCTCTTGAAGCACGGAACGAAGATTGCCTGGATGTGAAGGCATACCATGTCCATGCATTTGAGGGGATCGCGGAAGTTGTTAACCGGGAGCCGACATTTGGGATGAAACAACGGTTCCAGCCCGGATACTGCCTGATGGGACTATCTCATTCGGGTGTCGTGAATATGGTTATTACCACAAGCGACGGAGTCAGAGTCAGGGTGGAGGGGATAACGCTGTGAAGACGACACAGGAGATCAACACCAGAATCAGAAGCGGGGAGGCTACCGTCATCCCTGCCCATGAATTCAAGAAACGGGTACGTGATGGCGAGAGATTCACCGTTGAGGATGTCGATGTTGTCACCTGCGGGACATTCGGGGTGATGTCCGGAACGTATGCAGTCCTGACGGTGCCTGTGGCACCCCCCGGTACCTTTCGGAAAGCTCAATCACTCTTTTTAAACGGCGTTCCTGCCTATCCCGGCCCCTGCCCGAACGAACGGCTCGGGATCATCGACTGTATCGTCTATGGGACAGCACACCGTGATGACCGCTATGGCGGTGGCCATCTCTTTGCCGATCTCGCCGCCGGGAAGACGATCGAAGTTGAGGCTGAGGCAGACGGACGGCGGTATACAAACGAGATCACACTCTCCGATTGTGGCTTTGCCCGGCTCCATACGACACGATCGGCATTTAAGAATTATACCGCATTTCTCAGAAGAGAGGAGGGGGTGCTTCGGACAATCTTCTCGGTGACCGGCCTCCATGGACCATCAAAGGAGATATCGGTCTCTGGGTGCGGAGAGGTGAACCCAATACAGAATGATCCCTCACTCAGGTCACTTGCACCCGGCACACCGGTTCTTGTTAACAGCGTTAACGGAATCATCACCGGCACCGGCACGCGTTCGACTGCGGAACGGCCGAATCTTGCCTGTTCTGCTGATATGAACGGGATGGACCCCCTGATGATGGGTGGATTTATCACATCAGACGGCCCCGAATGCCTCACCTCAGTTGCCGCTGCCATCCCGGTGCTCGATTCTGCATCCCTTGAGGGGCTGATGGTGCTGGATGAGGAGATCTCACTCCCGGTTGCAGATATCCGCAACCGGCAGCCGATCAGAGAGTCAGATTATGGCAGAATCTGGCGGGGTACAGATCGGGGTGTCCGTATCAACCCTGAGCGGTGCCTGGACTGCACACCCTGCACAGCTCGATCAATCTGCCCTGCCGGGGCAATCGGAGTGGGGCATACCATCGACCGCCACCTCTGCCTCGCCTGCGGGGCCTGTGCCTCTGTCTGCGAAGGGAGGGTCTTTTCGATCAATCTCGGAACACTTGATATCTCCGGGAATGAGATCCCAGTGACACTCCGCCAGTCCGATCGCAACCGGGCAGAGCGGCTCTGTCGGCGTCTGGCAGATCGGATCCGTGAGGGTGCATTCTACCTCAGGGAGGGATTATGAACCACCTCCTCAGATGCCCGGTATGCGGGAAAACATTCCCCGATCATGGTGAACTTGCCTGTCCGGACGGGCATCACGGGCTCCTCCGGTCGATCTACCCGGAGAAGCAGCTCGCTATCAGGAATGAGCCCGGCATCTTCCGGTATGCAGACTGGCTCCCGGTACAGCAGGTGCCACGGACTCAATCAAGCCCTGTGACATTCCGCTCTTTGGGGTTTGCAAAAGAGGTGGGGCTTTCCAATCTCTGGATCGGCTTCACCGGCTACGCACCATATAAGGGTGCATATGTTCCTACCTGCTCCTTCAAGGAGCTTGAAGCCTGGCCGACAGTACAGCGGCTGAAAGAGACCGGTGTCGGCACCCTCGTTGTTGCGTCTGCCGGGAATACCGGACGGGCCTTCGCCGAGGTTGCAGGGGTGATGAACCAGCAGATCCTCCTTGTTGTTCCAAAACGCGGACTTGAGCGGATCTGGACATCGGCACCTGCGGAGAATGTCACCCTGATCGCAATGGATGGGGATTATTCGGATGCGATTGCAATCGCTGACAAAATATGCGATCTGCCCGGATACACCCCTGAGGGCGGTGCAAGGAATGTTGCCCGCCGCGACGGGATGGGTACCGTCTTCCTTGATGCGGCGGTTACGATTGGGAAGATCCCCGATCACTATGTACAGGGGGTCGGGAGCGGTACCGGCGCCATCGCTGCATGGGAAGCAGCGCTCCGGCTGATTGCGGACGGCCGGTTTGGCGAGACGCTACCCCGACTGCATCTTGCCCAGAACCTCCCCTTCATCCCGCTCGTCTCGGCCTGGCAGGCACGGCGGCGAACGATCATTCCGGAGATCGATATGCCGCATGCAGAAGAGGCGATACGAGCGGTGAATGCCGATGTCCTGACGAACAGGAGACCCCCCTATGCCGTGCCGGGAGGCCTCTTTGACGCGCTATCGGCCTGTGGCGGCCGGATGTATGGGATCACGAATGCTGCCGCAGAATCAGCAGGGCTGCTCTTTGAAGAGACTGAAGGGATCGATCCCGATCCGGCAGCCGCAGTCGCCTGTGCAGCCCTCCTCGCAGCAGTTGATCGCGGCAATATCGGAGAGGATGCATGTGTGCTCCTGAATATCACCGGTGGCGGGTACAAGGCAGTTCCTCAAAAACACCATGTAGTGCCGGTGGAGACCATACGCCCCGGAGAGCTCCCGGCATCTATTCCGGAGAAAAGCCATGTTTGAAGAAGCAGTCATCAATATCCTGAAAGAGGAGGGGATCACCCTCATCTCCCACCTCCCCTGCGATAAGGCGGGGATGCTCTGCGCCCTGACCACATCTGCCTTTCCGCACGTCCCCCTCCTCCGTGAAGAGGACGGGGTCGGGGTCTCGGCTGGCGCATACCTTGCCGGGGGGAGGCCAGCGATCGTCATCCAGAGCTCAGGACTCGGCAACATGTTAAACGCCCTCCTCTCACTCCACGGTACGTATCACCTGCCGCTCCCGATCATCGCAAGTTGGAGGGGAGTGCAGAACGAGGTGATCCCGGCACAGATCCCCTTCAACTCACATCTCCCGGCCATCCTTGACGGTGCAGGCATCCCGTATGCAACCATCATGGAGCCGGGGGAGCTTCCACGCCTGAAAGAGATGATCCGCCACTCGTTTGCAGAGGGAATACCCACCGTCACCCTCATCTCCCCCTCCTGTTTTGATGGTGGCTCCTGCCCTTCAGAAGCATTTCCTGACCGGAGCAGGACGGTGCCTCCGATTCCGGGGTCGGTGATCCGGGATCTGCAGATGGCCAGGTACGATGCAATTGCCGCCCTTGCCCCCCATCTCAACAGATCACTCTGTGTCAGTAATATCGGCATCCCCTCAAAGGAGCTGTATGCAGTTTCTGATCGGGAAGAAAACTTCTACATGCTCGGCTCCTACACCCAGGCATCCCCGATCGGCCTTGGCCTCGCCCTTGCACAGGAGCGGGAGGTTGTGGTGATCGACGGCGATGGATCACTCCTCGGATCTGCGATCCTCCCCGTCATCGCATCATCTGCGCCAAAGAACCTGACAATCATCTGCCTCGACAACGGCACCTTCGGCTCCACCGGAAATCAGATCACCCAGGGCTATGCCACAACTGATTGTGCGCAGGTTGCCTCTGCCGCCGGCATACGTAACTGTGTGCAGGTGCAGAGCCGGGAGGAACTCGTTTCTGCGATCAGAGAGATGAAAGCCGGGCCCCGGTTCATCCATGTGATCATCAGGCCCGGCAATTCGGCGGTTCCGAATATCCCGCTTTCGCCTGTTAAGATCCGGGATCGGTTTATGCAGGCGGTTTCGTCAGGCATATGAACAATCCGGACAGGGAAAACGGGATCGGGATTCCTACCTCAGTCATTTTTTCCACTTTTCTCAGGAACAGAGGCGACTGCCGGTGAGAGCAGAGAGCCTTTATCTATACCGGAGATAATCTTCTGGTATGGTAATCAAGGTTCTTGCCTTCGCCGGTTCTCCCCGCCGGCATGGCAACTCAGAGATCCTCCTTGACTGGGTGCTTGAAGAGATGGAGAAGCAGCCCGGTGTGGAGGTTGAAAAGTATGCCCTCACTGATATCAATATCGCCCCCTGCAAAGGCTGCAATGCCTGTGAGAAGCTGAATACCTGTATCCAGAAGGATGATCTTGCCTGGGTCGAGCCAAAGATCATCGAAGCCGATATCATCATCCTCGGATCCCCCATCTTCTGCATGGGAATTGCGGCACAGCCAAAAGCACTCATCGACCGGGCACAGGTCTTCAGATCACGGAAATATGTTCTGAAGCTGCCGATCGTTCCGCCTGAGCGAAAAGGGAAGCGAATTGGCATCTTCCTTGCATCGGCGGGACAGGACTGGGATTATGTCTTTGATGCTGCGATTCCATCGGTCAAATGCCTCTTCAATGTCATCGATGTGAAGAGCAAGGATATCCGCTACCTGATGGTGAATAATGTCGATGAAAAGGGAGCGATCAATGATCACCCAACCGCAGAAGCAGATGCAGTGGCGCTTGCAGATGAGGTGATCGCGATGATGCGGGAGATGAAGGGAGAGCGTGTTTAATGGTGGAGAGAATAGTTGATGGGAGAAAGAGTGTATGAACGGAGTGACACTATGAAAGCCCTTGGGATCTCGGGATCGCCACGGAAAGGCGGCAATACCGAGACGCTTCTCGATGCATTTCTTGAAGGTGCGAAGGAGGCAGGTGCAGAGACCCGTAAGGTGATCCTCCGCGACCTCGAATTCACCTCATGCAAGGGCTGCAATGCCTGCCACAAGACCGGAAAGTGCGTCTTAACAGACGATCTCACCCCGCTCTTTGACGAGATCCTGTCAGCCGACATCGTTGCCCTCGCCTCCCCGATTTACTCGATGGGAATAACGGCTGAACTGAAGGCTCTCATCGACCGGGGGCAGGTCTACTGGGCGAGAAAGTTCATCTTAAAGGATCTCTACTTCGAGTATGACCATATCAAACGGCATAAGGGCTTTTTTATCTCAACCGCCGGCCAGAACTGGGACCATGTCTTTGACGGGGCATACCCTGTGATCACCGCATTCTTCAATGACATCGGGTTTGAATATACCGACAATATCATCGCAAACAATATGGATGAATTCAAAGGAATCCGGGGGCATCCGACAGCGCTTGAGGAGGCAAAGAAGAGGGGGAGGAAGATGGTGGGGGAGTTGGGGGGGATTTAAGAGTAAGAAATGAGGGGAGGCGGCTATTCGCATCTTTAAGACCATTAGATGACGTTTCCGGGCAAAAATGGTTATTTGGAAAATGGGTTATAAACAACCAAACCCGGAACATCATGAAAATCTTTTACATTCCTGGTGATTAGAGTTGCATTCAGTGATAAAGCAGATGCAGCGATAACGGCATCAGGAAGTGAGATATTGGCATCGCTTCGGATATCGATGGTGCTCTCTGCAATTGCAACTGTCAAAGGAAGGCACCGTGCACAATCAAGTAGCTTCTTTGCTTTTTCCAGACCTTCAGGAGTGTGCCCTTTCCATCCAAGAAGCTCTATTCGGGTTATTATTGAAATATTAAAGGATTCCAGAATGACTCTCTCGATAAACGATCTCTCTTCATCTGGAAGACCGCCAGCCAGATAATAAATAAGAATATTTGTATCGATTAGATACGATGTCATAGGCGCATCCATTCTCTCCGAAGTGACCGGGCGACCTCATCCGGATTTTTTATAGTGTCACGGTAAATTCCATAACACTCCTCAGGATTGCAGGGTGAGAGCCGGGGTTTCTGGAGTTGAAGCGTCTGTTCCCAGAGTTCTATTGGAATGATGACACTTTTTTTGTGGCCGCTGGCATCATACACATATTGGATGTCATTCATTACACTCCTGTTATTGCTTCGGGAGAATATAGTTATCCCATTGGATCGTCGGTCAATCCCGTTGAATAGGGATCTGTGATGATCAAAGGAACCGGGAGAACACATGATCAGACTCAGGTTGAAAACCACAGAGTTGTATATGCCAGTATATCCACAAGCCCTATGACGGTAGAGCGGTTGTGTGACTTCTGGAATCCTTACCAGGATTTTACCAAAAGTTTATATGCCATTGACAATATTAGGACAGAAAAACCCAATATTGCACCAAAAATTTATATATTAGATTCCTAAAGTCTGTAAACCTGTACCAATCGAACAGAGATGATCAGATTCATCCTTTTCAAAGTCCATACCAAAAGTGAATGGCACACACCAGGAAAACACAGGCCAAAACACCCCTCCTCAACACTCTTGATGGAGAGAGAGCCCGGACTGTCCTCTACCAGCTAATACAGGAAGATCCCTCACTGGCTCCCCGTGCAGAAAAGTACGCCAGAGTCCTTCTTGAGAGCGTGCAGGCCGATTTGGTTGCAGATGCCCTCTCCTCAGAGATTGAAGCTATAGAGAGAGAGGACGTATGGGAGTCTTCAGGGAGACAGCGGGATGGATCATATCTCTATCCCTCTGAAGGGGCATACGAGATGATCGAGGAGATCCTTGAGGAGTACATGCTTGAACTCAGATCATATGCCGAAAGGGGAATGGCAGAAGTGGGACGGGAGTACTGCAAAGGCATCATCCTCGGCCTCTGGCATATACAGACCGATTCTCATGCAGATATTCTTGACGAACTCCCGGATGGAATCACTGATTTCATCGAAACGGTTATAGAAGAATGGGAAAAGATGGTATCCAATCCTGATGAAAAAAGGCTCCTAAGGGTTTGGATGGAACAGGAGAAGATAAACGTATCATGAGTTTTCTCCAGATACACTTTGTTGGATGCTTGTGTACGATCAGGATCAAAGGAACCGGGAGAAAACATGATCAAAACCGAGTGTAAATACCAAAGGCAAATCTCGATCACTTCTTAACCCTGGAATACGCATCTCTTCATCGTGGGGAATATAGCAATGAATGCAATTGAAAAGAGTGGGATACGATCCCTCCGTCAAAGAGATATTATAAACAGGCTGAAACAAGAGATGCCAACACTTCAGAAACGATTTGGCATAACAAAGATCGGATTGTTTGGATCATATGCACGGGATGAAGCCGGTGAGATGAGTGATATCGATCTTCTGGTCTCTTTTGAGGAAGAGAAAGAGCGGTTTCGCACCTTTATGCAATGCATTTTTTATCTCGAGGATATCTTCGGTAAAAACGTCGAACTTATCGCAGAACATGCACTCGATTCCAGAATCCGACCGGTAGTTATTGACGAGGTGATCTGGATTTGAAGATAGATACGTTTTATATCAGATATATTATTCATGAAATCGATTACATCCAGAAACACTCATGAGATAGGGGATTTAAAAAGACAGCTTTCAGAGATTCAATAGAATAAAGAAGGGGGAGCAATTCCCACACCCCCAATCCCCCAACAATCACAGGTAAAAGAGCGCCCCAAACAGCAGCACAAACGAAATCGCGATCACCGCAACAAAGATCGCAGGGTTCCATGCGAGGACTTTCTTCCCATCAAGCGGCCCGATCGGGAGCATATTGAAGGCGGCGAGCATTGCGTTGATCTTGACACCAACTGCTCCGACGAGGATCACAAACCACCCCAGATCAAACATTGTTCCTCCGATCACAAGCAGGCCGAAGGGGATTGCAAGGAGGAGGTTTGTCACAGGCCCGGCAACCGAGATCACTCCGTTCTCCCTCTTTGAGAGAGAGGGGCCATAGATCATCGTGGCGCCGGGTGCGGCAAAGACAACACCGACAAGGGCGGCGATTGCTACTGCAACCAGGAGCATCTGATTATCTTTCTGAAACTCTGCCCAGTACCCATACCGCATCGCCGTGAACTTATGGGCAAGCTCATGAAGCACAAAACCCACACCGACGGTGATCAGCGAGAGGAGGAAGAAGAGGGCGGCGGTTCCAAGATGCACCCCGGTTGCCGAAAATCCGCCGACGAGCGCAAGGGTGAACGCCAGGGCAAGCGCAAGCCAGGCAATGCCGAGATCCTTGCGCTCGCGTACCGATATACGTTCCAACATACTGTATATCTCTGCCTCATGAAGAGATAGGGTTTCTCATTCAGATCATTCCCCCGTCGATCATCCAATCAACCATTCACCTGAATTATCCTGCCAACCGGATTTTTTCCCGGAAATAGAAGAGCAGGGAGCGTGCAGAAGAGAGAGGAGAACTCTCATCAAGGAAGATATGTGGATCATCTTTTCTCCTTCCTCTGCAAAATAACTCTTCAGCGTTAACAATTCGGAATGAAGACCATGATTCCCATACGATCCCCCGGACAGCTGTTCACCGTAGTCTCTCTCCTTCTGATCCTCTGTGCACTTGTTGGGACAGCAGGCTGCCTTGATAACAAAGAGCCCCAGATTCCAACCACCCAGACAGATCAGCCGATGAAAGCTGACTATGCTCCGGGCGAGATCCCCCTCCTCTATGCAGAAACAGAAGACAGGGCACAGGTCGGATTCGATGCAATCGCAGAGATCCCTCGCAATGATCGGACATTTGACAATACCGTCCTTGCTTTTGACACCATCATCACCGATTATACTGATGCCGTCTATCCCATGCAATTGATGGGATATGTCCATCCCGATTCAACCGTCCGGGAGGAGGGCATGGCCATCGAGGAAGCCATGTCGATATTCACAACAGAGACCTATGCCCGACGGGATCTCTACGATGCATTATCAGATCAGATACCCAGGACAGCAGAGGAGAGACGTCTGCGGGATGTTATTGTAAGAAAATTCGAAAAGCAGGGGCTGCTCCTTGACGATGATCGGCTTGAGGAGGTCATCAGGATGAAAAACCGGATTGCTTCACTTGAGACCGAGTATACGGCAAACCTCAATAGTGATACTACAACCCTTCTCTTCTCTGAAGAAGAACTCCGCGGCCTCCCTCCATCTGCATTGGGGGGTTTTACCCGGACAGAAACAGGAGCTTATATTGTCACGACAAGCTATCCCGATTATATCGCAGTAATGAGCTATGCAGAGAACAGTGAAACACGAAAGCGGATGCTTTTTGCAGACAACACCGTACAGGCAGAGAAAAACATCCCACTTCTTGAAGAGACCATTGTAATTCGCCAGAAAGTTGCCCATGAACTCGGCTATGATACCTGGGCAGACTATCAGATCGACGGGAGGATGGCAGGGGATGCGGAGTCGGTAATGACATTCCTCAATGATCTTAAGGATCCCCTCAGGGAGAAGAGAGATGCTGAATATGCCACCCTCCTTCCTATCAAACAGCGGATAGATCCGGGTGCAGAATCACTCGATCCATGGGATATCAGGTACTTCACCGAGATCTACAAAACCGAAGAGTACGGGTATAGCAAAGAAGAGGTGAAAGAGTACTTCCCCCTTGATCGGGTATTGGATGGGATGTTTGGGATCTGTGAATCACTCTATGGGATAACAGTTGAGGAGGTGGACGATAAAGTAGTATGGCATCCTGATGTCCGGCTCTTCCGTATAAGCGATGAGACAGATGGAACTACAATTGCACACCTCTATCTTGATCTCTATCCCCGTGAAGGAAAGTACAATCATTTCGTCATTTTTGGGCTTGTAAACGGAAGACTGACTGAAGAGGGGTATGCAGAACCGGTTGCAGCGATCGTCGGGAACTTCAACCCACCACAGGATGGCCAGCCTTCCCTGTTAACAATAGAGGAGATATGGACCTTGTTCCACGAGATAGGACATGCCCAGCACAATCTCCTCACCCATGCACCATATGGCACACTCTCGGGGTTTGAGGTCGAATGGGACTTTGCAGAAACCCCATCCCAGGCATTCGAAGAATGGATATATGATCCTGCCATCATGGAATCAGTCTCCGGCCATTATACAGATCCGGAACAGAAAATTCCCCCGGAACTTCGGGACCGGGTCATCGCTTCGGAAGATTTTGGGAAGGGATACTTATTCTCCTCACTGCTTCTCAATTCTCTCCAGGATATGATCTATCACTCTGGAGACGGGCCCGTTGACACCGTCCGGATCTACGAGGAGCTGCATGAAGAGCTACGAGGGATACCCGCGATAGAGGGAACACAACAGCCAGCCAGCTTCAGCCACCTCATGGGTGGATACGATGCCGGGGTCTACAGCTATCTCTGGTCAAAAGTGTACGCGATGAACATCGTCGACCGTTTCGCTGAGGACGGCATGACAAACCGGACAACCGGAATGACATACCGGAGAACTGTTCTTGAGAGAGGCAATATGGCAGACGGCATGGTACTCCTGACAGACTTCCTCGGGGAAGAGCCGGGGATTGAGCCGCTGTACCGGTTCCTCGGGATAGAACAGTGACCTGTATCCGGAATCTCGTACATCCCCTCCTTAACGGTTGCAGAAACCAGAGGGGGGTTGGAATCGGCGGGTTGCGGGACCCCGGGCAACCTCTGCATAAACCCTCACCAGAAACTATGATCCATCAGCCCTGAGGCTTGAGCCCTGATCGTAGTCTGGTGACTTTTTTTGTTCTCCTCACATACAGTTAAGACAAGAACCAGATCAGCCACCCAGGAGATATAACACCATGCCCAGACCGAAACGAACACCAGGACAGGCACACCCGTTCCTTAAATGGGCGGGTGGCAAAACACAGCTTCTGCCCGAACTCATTTCCCGCCTCCCACCAGGTATTGCCACCGGGGAGATCTCCAGATATGTCGAACCCTTCATCGGCGGAGGGGCACTCTTCTTCGCCCTGCACGAACATCATACCATAGGACAGTCATATCTCTATGACATCAACTGCGAACTGATCCTCTGTTATAGCGTCATTCAGAAAGATGCAGAGGCGTTGATCGGACAACTGGAACACCTGAAATCTGAGTATTACACACGTGATGAGGAGGAGAGAAAAGTCTTTTATTACGATATCCGGGACCGCTTCAACAGGCAGCTCTCTGAGATATCGTTTGAAGGATACAACCCGGACTGGATCACTCGTGCGGCATGGGTTATCTTTTTAAACCGCACCTGTTTCAACGGACTCTTCCGGGTGAACCAGAAAGGCGGGTTCAATGTTCCCTTTGGGAAGTACAAAAACCCCGATATCCTGAATGCAGAGAACCTGCGGAATGTACAGACACTCCTCCGGAATACCAGCATCCGGCAGGGTGACTTTGCCAGCTGCCGGGACGTCGTGGATGAGAAGACATTTGTCTATTTCGATCCCCCCTACCGCCCGCTCAACGAGAAGACTGCCGTATTCACCTCATATGCAAAGGACGGATTTGACGAAGACGACCAGATAAGGCTCGCCGACTTTTTCCGGGAACTTGATGCAAAAGGAGCTAAAGTCATGCTCTCCAATTCGGATCCCAAAAATACCGATCCCGATGATTGCTTCTTTGATGATCTCTATTCCGGCTTCACCATCGAACGGGTACCTGCAACCCGGATGATCAATTCGAATGGTGCGGGCAGGGGTGTAATCAACGAGCTGATCATCACGAATTATTAGTGATCAACTTCATCGGTAAAGAGTCGGATATTGAGCCGCGATATAAATTCCTCAGGATAACTCCATAAAAAATTATTATTAATATATTTATAATTGAATACTGAAGAGGCCATTTGGCAACTTCAATAAGGTAAAACCTTTTGAAGGTTAAACACCCATGATTCCAAAAGGTCACGAAAAGCATCAAAGGTGGATGTTCATTTATTTTCCATGAAAAGAACTGATTATACGTAATGTCCGGTGCATAAAGGAGAGAATAGGATGAATATTAACGCATCAATTATTGATCAGAGGCTTTCTGCAGTTTCTGCATCTATTGCGCAACGAGCACAGGATGAATTATCGATCACCGATTCAAATCGATTGAAATCCCTTGCCTTTGTCCACCTCTCTGTACAAACTTTACTGGATATTTCCCCAGATGAGGCATTTGACTGTCTCACTGAAGGCACACAGGATTTCGGAGTCGATGCCATGCAGATTTCAGAAGAGTTCGATGGGGAATTTACAGTAACTCTTTTTCAGGGAAAATATAAAACAAACCTTATAGGCAATTCAACATATCCTGAGAGTGGAGTTAGCTCATTGGTTCGGGCAATACAAGTTCTCTTCGATCCCCAAGCCCAACTTCAACCAATTAATCCCCGTCTTCTTTCCCGTGTCGAGGAGGTTCGCTCAATGATCCGTGATGGATACATACCTCAGGTCAGAGCAGTTCTATGCAATAACGGTCTTCACTGGAATGAAGCAGCAGAAATACTGATCGAACAGGCAAATTTTGGAAATCAGGTGACTTGGGAATATCTCAATCATGATCGTCTGGTTTCAATTCTTCAATCAACAAAACCCATCAATGACACACTTCATCTCACAGGAACAGCAATAATCGAAGATTTCAACTTTAGCAGAGTCCTTATCGGAAGAATTCATATTAAAGGCATTTTCTCTCTGATGGATCGGCATGGAGAACGATTACTCGACAGAAATATCCGCCGCTATCTTGGATTACAAGGTAACCGGGTAAATGAGGCGATCCGTGACACACTTTTATCTAGTGAAAGCAATAATTTTTATTTCTATAACAATGGTATAACGCTCGTTTGTGAGAAGTTTGATTATAACGCTCTACAGCGAGGAGATTATCAGGTGAATGTTGAAAATCTTCAGATAATCAATGGCGGACAAACCTGTATGACAATATACAAAACACTTAAAGAACATATGTTCGAGCCACCCTCAGATGCATATATACTTCTTCGCCTCTACCAGCTTCCTCGTGACAATGATCATCTCATCCGGCAGATAACATATGCAACAAACAGCCAGAATCCTGTTGATCTCAAAGATCTTCGGGCAAATGACGACCTCCAGAAACGCCTTGAGGTCGATATCGGACAACTCGGCTATTCATATCGGAGAAAAAGAACTGATTCAACGATTAAACCCGTAGATATTACCTCAGGAGTTGCGGCAGAAGCGGTTTTATCAGTCTGGAGGCAGAAGCCACATCAGGCAAAATTCTTCTCCCGAGAACATTTTGGGAAGCTGTATGACCATATTTTCTCAGAAGATCTGACCGGAGCTCAGGTTATCATTGCAACCCTCATATATCGTATAACTGAGAATCGTCGTAAAAGACCAAAAGATACTGATCCACCGTTTATAAGATATGCATCCTGTTTTCTTGCAATGCAGATGGGACACTACCTACTTGAGGATATGAAACTGGTACGTGCAGATCTTGATCATTTAAATCTAAAAATTGCAGAGAAGCTTATTCGGGAGAGAGGTGATGACTACCTTGAACATGCTATAGTAGCTATTGATTCTGCACTACACAAGCTGTACGGAACACGGGAAGTTTCACTCCAGCAGTTGGCAGCAACATTTCGACGTGGAGATCTGATAGAACAGCTTCTGGAGTAGGGATTCAATCAGAAGAACATTTATTTTATCAGCAATCTGCAAATCATTAATTTAATCCTCAGATCACCCCAATAACAATCAATATCAGCACAATCCCCCCGATCGCCACCGTCAGCACCCCGGCAATCCCAAGAGCCAGGTACAGGAGGGGCAGATAATTATTCACCATCGCCGCTCCTCCCCCCGTGCCTTGGTCCGTTTCCTCCTGAAGAGATCCTCCCGCTCCATCTCCTCGAGATAATCCGAGATATAGGCAATCACCCCTTTCAGCTGGGGGATCATGATCGAATCAAGGGCATTTGCCCGCCGCCGCACCGAGGTGATCCGGGAGGAGAGCCGGAGGAGAGTCCCTTCCACCTCTGCAAGCCGGATCGCGGCTGTGACCGCCTCTTCTGCCAGATCAGAGGCATGATCCAGCCTCCCGGTTGCTGCTGAGAAGCCGTATCCGGGGACACGCCCTTCCCTGAGAGGATCGGGGATATCAAACCGGGGAACACCCACCCCCATGATACCCTTCTCAATTGCCGGGATATCAGGAAGTGTCCGCTCCACAGCGGCACAGCTCTCCACCTCCCGGTGTGTCACTGCCATCTCTGCTGCAAAGAGGGCCGGATATGCCGCTACAAACGCCTCCTCCATTTTCTTCCTCAGTTCATCCCGCCGTTTTGAGAGGGAGAAGAACTCCATCACCATCGCATCGAGCTTCTCCCTGAGAAGTTCATGCCCTTTCTCGGCGATCACGAGCCGCTTTCTTACCTTCAGCAGTTCGATCCGTGTCGGGCGTGTGCCGGGGGGGAGCCTCCGGCTCACCCGGTGCCACCCCGGTAATAGTCGTCAATATACTTCGGATCGATCCGCTTCAGCTCGTCTTTTGGGAAGATCGAGAGGATCTCCCAGGCACGGTCGAGGGTTTCATCAAAAGACCGTCCCTCATCCCGCGTCTGGCCGACAAACTCATGCTCGAACCGATCAAGGAAGGTCAGGTACAGGCGATCGACATCAGTCAGCCCTTCATCGCCGATCACCGCTACAAGCCCGGCAAGCCGTCGCCCGCGTGCATAGGCGGCATAGAGCTGGCTGGAGACATTCGCATGATCGGCCCGGGTCCTCCCTTCACCAATCCCACCCTGCATCAGCCGTGATAAGCAGGGAAGCACATCTATCGGAGGATAGATCCCCTTCCGGTGCAGTTCGCGGGAGAGGACGATCTGCCCTTCGGTGATATACCCGGTCAGATCAGGTACCGGATGGGTGATATCATCATCAGGCATTGAGAGGATCGGGAGCTGGGTGATCGATCCCTGCCTTCCTTTCACCCTGCCTGCCCGTTCATAGAGCGATGCAAGATCCGTATACATATATCCCGGATACCCTCTCCGAGCCGGGATCTCCTCGCGGGCAGCCGAGACCTCACGGAGCGCCTCGCAGTATGCGGTGATATCCTGCATCACCACCAGGACATGCATCCCCAGGTCAAATGCCAGGTATTCGGCAGCGGTAAGGGCAAGCCGTGGGGTGACGATCCTCTCAATTGCAGGATCATCGGCACGATTCAGAAAGATCACTGCATGTGCCCGTGCTCCAGTCTCTGAGAACTCATCGATGAAGAACCGGGCCTCCTCGTGGGTGATCCCCATCGCCGCAAAGACGACCGCAAATGATTCATCAGTCCCACGTACCCGTGCCTGCCGGGTGATCTGGGCAGCAAGGAAGCTGTGCGGCAGGCCTGATCCCGAGAAGACCGGGAGTTTCTGGCCCCGGACAAGTGTATTCATCCCGTCGATTGCCGAGATTCCGGTCTCGATCGAATCCTGCGGGAACTCCCGTTTTGTCGGGTTGATCGCATAGCCGGAGATCTCCATCTCCTTCTCGGGAACCACACTCCCGCCGCCATCGATCGGCTCAGCCGATCCCGAGAAGATCCTGCCGAGCATCTCTTTTGAAACCGGCATCGTCATCGGCCTGCCGGTGAACCGGACCGCGGTGATATCACAGTCGAGATCGCGGGTTCCTCCAAAGACCATCACGATCGCCATCCCTTTCCTCGACTCAAGTACCTGCCCTGTTCGGATCGTGCCATCGGGGAGGAGGACCTTCACCACCTCGTTATACCCGGCATCATCGATCCCGGATACGGCAAGGATCGGCCCTGCAACCCGGACAACAGACTGGAACTCGCGGAGCGGCGGCATCAGGCATCACCCCCGGAAAATGCAGAGTTCAGCTCTTCACAAATCTTTGGGTACAACGACTCGAACTCCTCATACGGCATCGGGCCCAGCCGGGAGAGCCGGGAAGTCACCGGGAGCTTCTGGATCTCAGCAGCTGTCATCCCTCTGACAGCACGCCGCCCCAGCTGGTAATACCGGTGGATCAGCGTCATCATCCGATACTGCTTCTCAGGCGGGCAGAAGGTATCGACCGGATCAAATGCAGACTGCACCAGGAACGACTCCCTCAGGATGGCAGCGACATTCAGCGTGAACTTGTCTTCTTCGGGGAGGAGATCGGGGCCCACCAGCTGGACAATCTCCTCAAGTTCGTTCTCTTTCTGGAGGAGAGCAAGGAGATCAGATCGCATCTTCCCCCATTCAGATCCGCCGTGCTTCTCCCACCAGGGGGCAACAAGATCCGAATAGAGCGAGTAACTGAGGAGCCAGTTCACTGCCGGGAAATGGCGCTGGTGTGCGAGATCGGCATCAAGCGCCCAGAAGACCCGGACGATCCGGAGTGTATTCTGGGTCACCGGCTCGGAGAAATCTCCACCCGGCGGCGAGACAGCCCCGATCACCGAGATAGAACCTTCCTCTCCGGAGAGCGTCTTCACCCGCCCCGCCCGTTCATAAAAGTCCGCAAGCCGGGAGCCGAGATAAGCAGGGTACCCGTGTTCGCCCGGCATCTCCTCTAAGCGGCCTGAGATCTCCCGCATCGCCTCTGCCCACCGGGAGGTCGAATCTGCCATCAGGGCAACAGAATACCCCATATCACGGTAATACTCGGCGATGGTGATCCCGGTATAGACCGATGCCTCGCGGGCCGCAACCGGCATATTCGAGGTATTCCCAATAAGAACCGTCCTCTTCATCAACGGCTCCTTTGTCTTTGGATCGACAAGAGCCGGAAACTGCCTGAGTACATCAGCCATCTCATTGCCCCGTTCCCCGCATCCCACATAGACGATGATATCGGCATCGCACCATTTGGCGAGCTGGTGCTGGACAACCGTCTTACCTGCTCCAAAGGGACCGGGGACGGCGGCAGTTCCCCCCTGCACGATCGGGAAGAACGAGTCGATCACCCGCTGGCCGGTGATCAGGGGGCGGATCGCCGGGAGCTTCGATTGTATCGGCCGGGGTACCCGGACCGGCCAGCGCTGGAGCATCGTAATCTCCTGTACCGTGCCGATATCATCTTTCAGCCAGAGGATCGTCTCTTCAACAGAATACTCACCTTCACCTGCGATCCGCTCCACCGTCCCAAAGAGATCCGGGGGGAGGAGGATGGTATGCAGAATCTGCTTCGTCTCAGGAACGGATCCGATCACCGCACCGCCGGAGATTTCCTCTCCCACAGAGAGGGAAGGGGTGAAAAGGAACTTCTTCTCACGCGAGAGCGCCGGAGCCGAGACCCCCCTAACGATGAAATCACCGGAGATCTCCCCAAGCTCTGTCAGCGGCCGCTGGATACCATCATAGATCATCTCAAGAAGGCCGGGGCCAAGCTCCACCGAAAGGGGCATCTTTGACCTTTTTACCGGCTCACCGGGGGTGATGCCGGTGGTATCCTCATAGACCTGGATGGTTGCAGTATCATTATGCAGCCCGATGATCTCGCCGATAAGCTCATCCTCGCCGACAAAGACGACCTCATACATCTGTGCTCCACGCATCCGGTCAGCCTCGACAACCGGCCCTGTAATCCGAATTATACTGCTCTCTGTCATCCAATCACCCCTGTATTCCCCGTCCGGCAACCCGCCTGATCGCCTCGGTTATCGTATTAGCCCCTTTCACCGGACCCTGTGGACCCGGTATTTCTACAACAACCGGATAGACCTGGTGGGACCGCCCATGCTCTTCAAGTATCGGGATGAGCGATCGTGCATACCGATCCTGTATCAGAACAATACCGACTGATTCGTCCATAAGAAGCTCTTTCAGTGCGTCTTCGGCAGAGGCATCATCCTCGCACCGGATCGTCTCTGCCACACCCCCCAGACGGCAGATAAGCGTGACCGTCCGATCACCAACTGCTACGATCCTCACCTCCCGCTCACCTCCACCACCATCTGCCCCCTGATCGATTCAGCGGGTACATGGTACAGAATTCCGGCTGCTGCCGCCCTCAGGTTTTCGCATTCGATCCCAAGCGCCATCAGGTACCGGAGGATCGGCCCGCTCCCAAGATGATACTGGCTGCTCACCATCCTTCCGATATCAAGCAGGCACTGCGAGAGGCTCATCTCAATTACACCCGGATCCCGGCTCTTCCTCACCTCCTCAATGAAAAGCTCGATATACGGGCCATACATCGTCTCCCTTATCTGCGAGACCAGTTCAACGAGATCGTCAGAGCGGGTAAGATCCCGGAGCATATCTTCTGTGATCTCAAAGCCTCCCCTTTGAATAAGGAATGGTTCGATTGCTGCTGCATCTGCACCAGACAGCTTTCCCCGGATCAGAATCCTGAGATTTTCGCAGTCAATCATCCGCCCCATCATCAGGACGGCAGGTTCGTACTGGGATTCATCCAGGCCACGGGCGGTCATCATCAGGGAGAGGTAGCTCTCAGAGAGAAGCGCCGATTCGAATGCCGCATATCCTTCCTGTTCACCAAATGCCTTCCAGATATCCCGTATGCGGGGAAGAATACCGGATCGATCAAGCCGCTGGACCGCCTCTTCAACAGAGCCGGAATGGGCGGCCTTCCTGATCGCAGACTCAGAAAATGAGCCGATTGGAACCGCCCTCTTCTCGATCAGATCCCCAGGCAGACCGCCGCTAATTCCCCTCAGAACAGCTGCAACCTCCAATCCCTCATAGACCTGAATATATCCCAGGATCAGGGAGTGGATCGCATCCGGGACCGATACGGCGAGGTTATCAAGCAAAGAATAGTGATATGACCGGATCAGCCGTTCGGTATCGTCTGCGGTCATCCCTTCCCGGTACTCGATTGTGTGGCCGGACCTTCCGGCCCGTTCAAAGAGTTCAAGGAGATCACCTGCATCTGAGAGGGTATCTGCACCCTCTGCCGTCACAAGCGGATTTCCCATCGCCCGGACCCGTGCAGATGGGTAGGCAAACGAGGCGATACTCAGAATCAGCCGGAACCATCCGGCAGATACCGCAATGAAGACTGCAATAAAAAATGCAATGGCAAATGCGATTACGATCAGCCCTGATCCTTCTCCGGTGAAGAGTTCTGAGAAGATCAGATCAATATCCATTCTCCCCACCTCCATAAAGGATCCCGGATACCTTCTGTGTCAGGTGATCCCGCTGCTGATCCAGCCGTGTCGCAAATGTCTGGTCACACCGGATGGGAGTATCTTTGGAGATGACGATCACCCCGCCGGACCGGATCAGCGGATCATGGGGCGGTAAGGAGCGGATCGTCACTCCTTCAAGTCCTTCTGCCGCATCTTTAACTACTTCTGTATCAACAGATCGGCAGAGGATAACAATCTCACCACCCCCGACGACCTCCCTTCCTTCAATGATGAGGGAACGGAGGATGGCGGGATATTCAGGAGATGACGAGAGTGTAGCCAGTTCCTCTTCAGCAGTAACAAACACCTCCCGGATCCCCTGCCATCTCGCATCCCGGAGGGCCTTCATCTCATCATACTCAGCCTGGAGGAGGACTTTTCGTTCTTCCCGGAGGGCTTTGCGTTCACCTTCAAGGAGGATACGTTCGTGTTCACGGCGAGCCCTCTCCCGTGCAGCATCGTGGATCGCATTACTTTCTTCTTCTGCCTTCTGCCTGATCCTCGCGATCTCCTCTTTGGTTTCGTCTTTAATCAAGGAGATGATCGTCTCAAGCCCCATTCAGAGACCCCCAAAGAGCCCGATCCCAAACATAATCAGAATCGCAACCAGCAGGCCGAAGATCGCAAACGTCTCTGCCATCACCGCGAAGACGAGGCTCTGCCCCATCGCTTCAGGCCGCCGTGCAACAGCACCGATCCCGGCAGCGGCAGTCATCCCCTGCCCAATCGCAGAGAGTCCGGCAAGGCCGACAGCAAATCCTGACCCGATACAGGCAAGGCCCGCGGCCGCAGTTGCCGTCACATCACGGGTAATGATCCCGGTGAACGCCATGATCAGGATCGCAACCAAAAGGCCATAGATCGCCTGTGTCTCGGGGATAACCGAGAAGACAAGCCCCTTTCCAAACATCTCCTCCCGCTCGGATGTGGTCGCTATCCCGGCAGATGCCGCGATACCCTGCCCGATGGCGGAGATCGCCGCAAAGCCAACCGCAATACCACAGGCAATAGAGGCAAAACCGGCCGCAAGAGTGGGAACAATATCCCTTGTGATCATCCCGGTGAATGCCATGATCAGGATCGCAACCAGCAGGCCATAAATCGCCTGCGTCTCGGGGATAACCGAGAAGACGAGGGAGCGGCCGAATGATTCCGGTTTCTCTGCGGTTGCAGCAGCTCCGGCAGCTGCCGCAATACCCTGCCCAATCGCAGAGAGTGCCGCAAGGCCGATAGCAAACCCGCATCCGATTGCGGCAATTCCAATTGAAATATCCGAGATCGGGCCACCTGCAATCATCCCGGTGAACGCCATGATCAGAATCGCAACCAGCAATCCATAGATCGCCTGTGTCTCGGGGATCACCGAAAAGACGAGGGCACGGCCAAATGCACCTTCATGCTCAGCTGTTGAGGCGGAGCCGGCAGCAGCAGCAATACCCTGACCAATAGCAGAGAGGCCGGCAAGGCCAACCGCAAGGCCGCAGCCGATAGCAGCAAGCCCGGTCGCCATTGTCGCAACCGCATCACCAGCCAGGATTCCTGAGAACGCCATGATCAGGATCGCAACTAAGAGGCCATAGATTGCCTGCGTCTCAGGGATCACCGAGAAGACGAGGGATCTCCCCATTGCCGTATCATCCTCAGAGCTTGTAGCAATCCCGGCAGATGCAGCAATACCCTGCCCGATAGCAGAGAGACCGGCAAGACCAACCGCTAATCCGGCACCAAGAGCGGCGAGCCCCATCGGGGTGGATACCGGGTCACCGACACCGCCGATCACTCCGGTCGAGAGGAGGATCAAAACAGCAACCAGAAGGCCATACATCCCCTGTGTCTGGGGAACCGCCTGGAAGACGAGTGCCTGCCCGAACTTCCCGGGCTTGATGGCAATCACTCCGGCACCGGTGGCGCCGGCAATACCGACACCCATGCCGGATCCGATGGCAGACAATCCTACCGCGAGCCCGGCACCAGTGACTGCCAGGATAAATCCGGGTGTTATCTCAGGTATCATGGTTCATCCTCCGGAAGAATTGTCTTCTTCCGATCCGTTGCAAATGGCTGGAAGAGGCGGCCACCTCCTTCATAAAAGTGGCCAAAGAACTCGACATACTGAAGCCGGAGGGCATGGATAAACCCTCCCAGGGCCTGAAGCAGGAAATTTGCCGTATGGCCGCCGACTGCAAACAGTACCGCAATGATGGCGAGGTATGGGTGGACAGATCCGATCATCTCAGAGAGGATATTCACCGTCATCGCAATACCGGCTGTTGCGAGTGCAAGCGCAAGAATCCTTGTATAACTGAGCCAGTCACCAAGGAAACCCGTGATGCTGAAGAATCCAAGCGGCCCTTCGAAGGTGAGGATCAGGGCAGCGGCTGCTGCTGCCCCTGCACCCGATACAAAGAGGAGGGGGAGGGAAATTTCAGCCCACCCGAAGAATGCAAAGAGAAGAACTGCCGCACAGGGCTGGAGGAGGAACCAGACGCCCTGTTCTTTGAGCATCTTTCTGAGAGCGCCCGCTTTGATATTGCTGTATGCAGCAATCCCAAGACCCATGTTTATGTGTGCAATCCCAAAGATAAGTGCGGCAGTGAGGATGGTGATTGGATCCATCAGGGGATCGATTAGTGCGAAGGGTGGGGAGATACCGAAGAATCTCGGGAGGAGATCCCCGAAGAAGCCCCCCTGTACGATACCGAAGAGAATACCGGAGATACCGCAGGCAAACAGGATGAACGAGAAGTCACGGGTTGATCCGGGGTATCGTGCAGGGCCTGCAAGGAGGGCTGCTGCAACCAGTGTAAGCATAAGTCCGTAACCCGCATCCCCAAGCATCACCCCGAAGGTGATGACGAGGATCGGAGCAATAAAAAACGTCGGATCCACCTCACGGTACCGGGGCGGGGCAAATGTCGTGGTGAGGGACCTAAACGGCGAGAGCCAGCGTGGATGGTTGTAGGCAACAGGAACAGCGGCATCCCCGTCCTCCCCGGGAACTGCCCGGTAGATCATGGTGCCACCTGCATAAAGATCCCCAATCTTCTCAAGGAGAGGGAGATCATGGCTTTTAATCCAGCCTGAATAGAGCCTGAGATCGCGGGTTGAACCGGTGAGGGCGGCGGCATCAACTGCATCCCGTGCAATTCCGAGGTCCTCTGCAAGCCCGGCAAGCAGTTGAAGGTATTCTGAGCTTTTCTCCCGCAGGCAATTCTGTATCTCTTCATCTTCCTGATGGAGAGCATCCTTCTCTTTCCGGATATGTTCAAGCGCCTCAGGAACAGAACTCCCATGTTCGCCGAAGGTAAAATCCGCAAAACCCCTTGAACGGAGGAGTGCATCAACTCTTTCGGCAACACGTGAATGCGCAAGGACGACTGCGATCATCCCCTCTTCCTCCAGCCTGCATGCAGAGTGCGCAATTGCCTCTGATATTCCCTCTTCCTCAAAAAGTGCGTTTAAATCCTCGCATTCACCGGTTGGAATGAGCCCTGCCCTGATGGTGATGAAACGGGATGGCTCACGCGGAGGGAGGGCCTCTCCAACGCACCGAAAGAGGAGAAGATGCTCTTCATCTTCATCAAGGCGTGCGAAACGCTCATGGATAGCTGAACGGCGAACCCGGCAGGAGAGGATCTCCGAGATCACCGGGTTATACCTGTCCACCACCTTCAGCAGTGAGGCGGGATCAGATCGCTCTGCCGGAACCGGGGATTTCCGATCCGGGAAGAAGAAACCGGTGATCCTTCCCTGCTCTTCCCTGTGATCATGGAGCGCCTCCACAGCACGCTCGGTCCGGGCCTGGGCAGCTGCGAGTGCCTGCCGGATCTCATCCCTTTGCACCGGTGAGATGAGGTGGAGGAGGTGCTCGTCACCGGTGATCGGGGTCAGTTCAAGAATCCCCTCTTCATGGAGAGCAGAGAGGAACGGTGCTGCATACCGGCGATGGATCCCCACCGTCACCTTCTGCATCTCAGCCGGATAGAACATCCTCCCCTCCGGTGACTACGGCTATGATTGCAGAAACCGCACTATCCTTTCGTGAGGCAGCAGCAGACATAATCTCTTCAACACGCCGATCCGTTTCAGAAGCGATTTCTCGGGCTTTTCCCTCAGAATCCTGTATTAAACGGTTAACGGTTTCTTCGGCCTCTGCTGAAGCCTTCTTCAGTTCATCTTCGATATATGCTGCCGCTTCTTTCCTGGCGGAACTGACTGCTTTTTCTGCCTCATCTTCAGCAGCCTTGATCCGTGAGATCGCCTCTTCCTCCACCTTCAGGACAGCCTCGATATCATGAACCGGCATGATTGTGTTTATAGATTGACCCCGTTATTAACCTACGCCCTCATAGTATTCTTTATCTGATCATAGAGAGGAGAGATGATATCCGGCACCAAATATGCCGGATCGGGGAAGAATCAATGCAGGGAATCCTGACAGCAGATATCGGCGGCACATACAGCAGGTTCGCCGGGTTCACTTTTGGTGATGATGGTACCATATCCCGGCTGAATGCTGTTTCGCTCACAACGAGCAGTTTCAGTTCATTTGACGATCTGATCGAAGAAGCCCTCATGTACGCAGCCCCGGCTTCGGGCTCTTCATGGGAGGCGATGGTGCTTGCGGTACCGGGATTGGTCAGGGATGGCGTGCCTGGAATCCTGCCCAATGTTCCTTGGCTGGCTGATATACGCACCCTCAAAACAAAGATGCCGGAGACAGAGATCCACCTGATCAATGATTTTGTTGCCCAGGCATATGCCTGCCTGCTGGAGACAGGGCTTGCGGGAGAGGTGATACAGGAAGGAAGATCCGGGGATGGCGGCGTCATTGCAGTTGTCGGCGCCGGAACCGGCCTTGGCCATTGTGCAATCAGAAAGGGAGCGGGCGATAGTATCTGTGTTATTCCTTCAGAGGCCGGCCATGCCGCCTTCCCCTTCTATAGAGGCGATGAGGCTCGTTTCATGGAGTATCTCATGGAGAGAACCGGAATAAAGCACCCGCATAACGATCTGGTGGTGAGTGGCCCCGGCCTCGCCCACCTGCATGCATGGCTGACCGGCGAGACGCTTCCTCCAAATCAGGTTGTCAGGAGAATAGGGCCTGATTCAGAGACAACAGAGTTTTTTGCCCGGTTCTATGCACGTGCATGCAAAAACTATGTGCTCAACACCCTCTCAACAGGCGGCCTCTTCATCACCGGCGGTGTTGCGATGAGAAATCCGTTCCTCGTGATGAACGATTCTTTCCGTGAGGAGTTCATAGATGCTCCGCATTACCAGGATATGCTCGAAACAATCCCCGTTTCCCTTGTTTGTGACGAAGATGTGGGGCTCCTTGGAGCAGTACGGTACGGCATGCTGAACCTCAGAGGATGAGCTGATCAGGAGGCTTTTTATTTTACCGGGTGAGAGAGATTCCACATGACCATTGATGAGATCCGCGAGGAGATTGCAACAATAGATGCCGGGATTGTCGATCTGATCAAAAGGCGGCAGTCGCTGGCCGGAATGATGGCACATGAGAAGGTGAAGGCAGGCAGGCCGCCGGTCGACCCCGCACAACGGGAGCAGGTGATCGCCCGGGCAGTGGATCGGGCGGTTGAGGCGGGTATCGATCCGACAGGTGTACGGGAGATCTTCAACAGGCTTGTCGTGATGAGCGAGGATAAGCAGAGAGGATGCATGGGTGATGGAAACCTGCCGTGAGGATTTATCCCTATGAATAGCTCCTTCTTTCACCCTTCGCTATCAGGCTCTAGGTAGTGATGGCCAGGTAAGCTGTTATCATTGAGGAGAATCATATACAAAAAGCAAAGGGCATATCATTCATTCTGAGGGAGGATTTTTATCTGTGATGATGAACAAGCGTATCATCGATTATAACACGAACCAGACCTTTTCCGGATACTCAATAGCACGAGATCCGGCATCGGATGGCCAGATAATCGTTCAGGATTTGAATACCTATTCCCAGCTTGTCTCACGCATCATCCAGGGAGATTCTCAGGCGGTTCTGCAAAGAATACCCGATAACACATTTCGATCATGTATAACGAGCCCGCCGTACTGGGGACTTCGTGACTATAATATTCCCGGCCAGATTGGTGCAGAAAACACACTTGATGAATATATTGAGAATCTTGTTGCAATCTTTCGTGAGGTGCGGCGAACACTAACACCTGATGGAACGCTCTGGCTCAATATCGGTGACAGCTATACAAGTGGTAACAGAAGGACAAGAGATCCGGATAAGAAAAATATCGCACGAGGAATGAATTATCGTCCACCTACCCCGGAGGGCCTCAAGCCAAAGGATCTCATAGGCCTTCCATGGAGGCTGGCTTTTGCACTTCAGGCAGATGGATGGTATTTGCGTTCTGATATAATCTGGCACAAACCCAATTGTCAACCAGAATCGGTGAGAGATCGCCCGACACGGTGCCATGAATACCTCTTCCTCCTCTCTAAGAATGAGAAGTATTACTTTGATTCCGAGAAGATCAGGGAGCCTTCAACATCCCGGAAAGGGTGGCGCAACCGGCGAACAATCTGGTCCATCAACACTGAACCAAATCATTATGATCACTTTGCCATGTTCCCGGAGTCCCTGATTGAACCCTGCCTCCTTGCAAGTAGCGAGGAAGGCAATCGTGTCCTCGATCCATTCTTTGGATCAGGTACAGTTGGGATCGTGGCATTGAAGTTACATCGGCGATTCTGTGGCATTGAGCTCAACCCGAAGTATATGGATGTTGCCTATAAGCGTATCAGCGAGTTGATCCATCCATGACAGAGAACAACTTTCCAATTCTCATTCCCACATTACAGATCGAGTTCTCCCACAGGCTTTCGGAACTTCGCTCGCTCTATCTGCACCCTGCACTTGCTCATGCAATTGCGCAGGTTCATATCGCCGATCTTGATTCTGAACTTATCAAATATGTCGATGAGGCATACCTGAAACAACTGGCAATAATGGGGCTGCGTGGCGAGAGTGTCTTTCCGGTTCCTCTCCTCATACGGGCAGATCCGGGGCTTCTTGGATATTACAGACTCCTGTATGGATTTTCACAGAAGGAGCTCTATACAAAAGGACCTTTTGGAAGGTTCAAAACCTTTGAAGAGAAAAGAGTAATCCCCCACCGCCTTGAGCCCGAGATCGAGCCATTCTGCAAGAGCCTGATTGAAACCGGAAAAGCACTGGTAAGCGGTGTCGAAGGACTTTCAACAGATATGGTGCATGATCTCCAGATGCTCACACTGGGTCCACAGCTCCGGGGCGGAAGGAACAATACTGTTGGCCAGTCAGCTACAACAGAGATCTTTGACCTGATTCATCAGATTGTCAGATCCTCTATCCTGACTGTCGATCAGATGAAGAAGGTGATCACACTTACAAATGATTCCGGCCGCATACTCAGAATTGAATTCTTTGCAGACCCCGACATCCAGATTATTGAAGAGGCCCGCTCGGGTCTTCTTCCCCTCGTCTCAATGGAGATAAAAGGCGGCGGAGATGCATCTAATATTCATAACAGGCTTGGGGAAGCAGAAAAAAGCCACAGGAATGCAAAGGCTAAGGGTTTCTCCCATTTCTGGACACTGATACGGATTGAGATGGATTATTCCATTGCAGAACAGGAATCTCCAACAACCACACGATTCTTCAACATCGATAAAATTCAGGATGAACAAACTGATGAGTATCATATCTTCAGGGATATGCTCTGCTCAATGCTTGGCATACACCTCCCTGAATAAAAAGATGGGTGGTACTTATTGCCCTCGGATCGTTGGAAGGATTATTGCCCATAAATTACAGAATAACCCGTTTTCTACGCTTTCCTGTAGATATTCAGCCCGATCTTGATCTCATCATCATCAGGTAGTCCAATATTTCCCTCACTCGATGCGATGATGACCGACTTTCCTGACTTTGAAATCCCAAAGTCCTTTGTGAGATCAACTTCAATGATCAGTTTCGATCCCTCTCTCTTCATCTCCATATTCTTCATGATGCTGATCGTGTGTACCGCTCTGCAATGAAGCTGTCGGAGGGGTCATTTTCGCGTCTTATTTGCCAGAGAGTCTGGAGGAAGTTTGTGATCTGTGGATAAGAAGCGAGCGACAGGGTGATCGGGTGTTCAGTGGATCTCAGGAGAACCGCATCTTCCAGAAGCGAAGGCCGAGATCCGCTGCAATGAAATACCATATACCGTCATTTGGCTCAAAATGCTGCGAGAGTGATTGCGCTGATGACCTGATCCGATAGCACCAGACGATATCACGGAGCAGCTTCCGGGAGAAATACTCGTCTTCAATCGGCGGCATCAGGATATGGAGTCCTTTCCCGGAAACGACCATCATCGAACGCATCTCAAAGACACAGGCAGTCTCCAGATCTGCCAATGAGAACGAAGAGCCGCGTGGATGATTATGGAGGAAGATGGTGTGGGTGAGAGCGAAGAGATCCCGGTGCCCAAACTGTATCCGTGTCCTCTCACCGGTGAGTTTCTCAAGTAAGGTTCCATGCTCGTCAAAGACAAATGCATGTTCAATTCCTTCATGTTGTATCATGGAAGCATACGCGGCAAGCACCCCGGGAGAGAGGGGATCGCCCTTCTGGAAAGGATAAGGAAGCTCAGATACCTGCATCTGGGGGGAGGGGAGCAGCGGATATGCCGATCCCCGAAAGAGATCCGGAAACGAGAGGAGATCCTCACCCGGTTTTTCTGCGATACCTCCGCAAACACCCAAAGCGGCGTGAGCCTCCGGCATGGTAGAATGATCCATCATAATAAAAATTATTTGTTATAATTAATATTTATTTGTTAAAAGTGGTGGATATCAGCCAGGCAATTACCATCATGCAGTCGATCGATTCTTAAGATATGAGGAGATACAATTCCTGATGCAATCTTCCCATGCGATCATTATTGCCATTGCCTGCCTGCTTGCCGGAGTAGTCATCGGAATGGTAGTTATCCCTGTACCAGATGCGGATCCTGATGATGATGCGGCGATGATCCTTCTCAGGCTCCAGTCAGAGATCTCAGCATCGCTGGAGACGCTTGATACCAAACTGGCATCCGCTGCATATGATCTCGGATCAACCGGCCTTGATAACAAGGCGGCACGGGATATCCTGCTTGAAATAAGCAGTATCCATCCGGCGGTCATCGACTGCACCACCGTCAGCCCGGAAGGCATCATTCTTGCTGCTGAACCATTCTTACACCACGATGTGGAAGGCGTGGATGTCTCGGATCAGAAAGCAACACAGCAGATTCTTGCAACCCGCCGCCCGATCATGAGCGGCATTATTCCGGTGGCAGAGGGAGGCGATGCATCGTTTATCAGCGCACCCGTCTTCAGCAGGGGCGGGATCGCGAGCGAACCGCCGGGGAGGTTCCTTGGGTTCACCTCCATCGTGTTTCAACCGCACCTCCTGATCGGTGAGGCAGCTGAGCCGGTTGTTTCCGGAAAACCCTATTCAATCACCGTCGTCGATACTGACGGCCGTGTCCTCTATGATACCGATCCGGAACAGATCGGGCTCCCCCTTGACGATCCCGTCTATACCGCCTATCCCGTGCTCGTTGAGTTCGTCACCCGGGTCACAAAGGAGCGGCAGGGGCAGGGGAGCTATATCTTCCGTGACCAGACAAAAGAGGCTGTCTGGACGACCGTATCACTGCACGGGACAGAGTGGCGGGTGGCAGTCACACGGACTCTATGAGGGAGAGGAGAGCTTCCTCCTTTGTAGTATAAACAGGGCCAGTGAGAAGAGAGCAATCAAAGGAATTACTGCTAAAGGGGAAGATTCTTCTGATTGCGGCATTTCCCGAACCAAAGGATCATAGAGATCAGGATGCAATGCTTCTGCCACCTCTTCGAGTGCATCCACAATTCTGGGCCCGCCCCGGCTTATGATATCGGATTCAATAATAATAACCCGGTTATTTTGCACCGCATCCAGCCGCTGGAACCTGGGCTCGTTCATCACATACTCATAGATGACATCATAATCATCCTTATCCATCCCGGTCCCGGAGCTGACGAGGATATAATCAGGATTTGCAATAACAAACTCTTCAAGCCCGACAACACCCCATTCCTCAATCGATTCGAAGGCATTTGTTCCTCCTGCCCGGGTGATCACCTCATGCTGGAAGGTCCGGTCACCGGACACCCAGACCGGATCATGCCAGACAATATGGGCAACCGATGGAGTCTTTTCCCGTTCTGCCACCGTATCGGTTACTACCTGAATTCTTCTATCAAGTTCGGTTGTGAGCAGTTCCGCCTCTGCCGCATTGCCGGTAAGCGTTCCAAGGAGAATGATATCATCCAAAATCTCCTCGATAGTTCTTGGATCGATGACTACAACCACAAGCCCGAGCCGCCGGAATCTCTCGATCAATTCCTCGGAATTGCCGGGTGCTGCAACCACCAGATCCGGTTTTGCGGCAACGACCTTCTCAAGGCTGATAGTGGTATAGCCCCCCACTGTCGGAATGGCACGTGCCTCAGCGGGATAGTCGCTCTGGTCAGCCACTGCCACGAGCTGGCCGCCTGCACCGATGGCAAAGAGGAGCTCGGTATTGGATGGGGCAAGGGACACGATACGATCCGGGTACTCTTCAATGGTTATTGTACGACCGGAGTCATCAAGAACAGAGATGGCAAATATTCCATCTTCATGACCTGCTGACACCTCTTCAGCCATGGCGGCTGCAACCCCGGTGCAGAGCACCATGATGACTGCCAGCGACACTATACTTCTCCGGATACTCTTCATCCATCTATCCATCATGTAATCACAGATCCCAATTTCCTTTTAAACACCAAATGGACGCCATAAAACTCACAGTTCCCTTTTCAAGGCATTTGCCAGAGAATCAACAACGACCATGCCGCCCTCAAGGAGCCGGGAGAGGACAGTCCTGGCCTCTCCTCCGGTATAGTCCTCAAACGATTCCACGCGGCCGACAAGAACCGTTTTTTTGGCATACGGTTCCAGGAGCCGTATATTCTCGAGATTTCCACTTCCAACAGGCATGGGAACGAGAAGAATCATATCCGCTTCCTCAAGGAAGGGCATGAGGGCTCCCGAGGCATCACCCGATATTGATGCAAACGGTGCCTCGGAGACGACCGGAATACCAAGATCACATGCTGTTTTGTAATCAGAGTCAAGAACATTCAGGACACCGGTGGAGAGGAGACAACCGGACCGGTGGAGCTCTCTCTGAAGGAGGGAGCCTGTGCCACCGCCGCAGACAAGATGTACCCGCCTTCCGCCTGTTTCGACCTGCGCCTTCTCATACATCGGAAGGATATACGGCCTGTTCGTGGACGGATGCGTCCCTACAATGACATTGATTCCATAGACCGAGTGGATCAGGTTCTCTGTCAGCACAACTGCCGGTGTCCCTATACCGGCAATTTCTCTCTCCTTTAACAGAATGATCCGGTCGCAGTAGCAGGATGCCAGATTGATGTCATGGAAGACACTGATTGTCGCTGTCTTCTCCATCTCCTTTCTGATGATTGTTAAAATCTCGATCTGGTGGCTTATATCAAGATGAGAGGTCGCCTCGTCTAACAGGAGAATATCCGGCTCCTGTGCGAGAGCACGGGCGATCATGACCCGTTGCCGCTCTCCCCCGCTGATCTGGTTCACCGGCATATCGGCAAGGTGTGAGACATTGGCAAGCCGCATCACCCGGTCACAGATCGCGTGATCCTCCCTGCTTTCTGATGCGAACCTGCCGATATAGGGGTGACGGCCCATCATCACGATCTCGCGGACGGTGTAATCGAAATTGATTGCCGTCTCCTGTGGAACAACCGCCACCCGCTGCGCCAGCATCCGGAAGGAGAGGGTATCCATATCCTCGCCATTATAGTAGACCTCTCCTGCAGCCGGGGAAACTATCCTGCTCATGGCTTTCAGGAGTGTCGTCTTGCCTGATCCATTCGGGCCGCAGATCCCGATCATCTCGCCGGAATGAACCGAGAACGCGATCTCTTCAAGGATCTGGTGCGCCCCGTACCTGACATCGAGATCGATAACATCGACAGCTTTCATACTGCACTCCTCCTCCGCAGGAGATACATGAAGAACGGAGCGCCAAGGAATGCCGTGATGATCCCAACCGGCATCTCGTTTCCGAATGTCCGGGTGAAGGTATCTGCCCAGAGGAGGATCAGTGCTCCCGCAAGGATTGCGGCGGGGAAGAGGATCCGGTGATCCGGTCCGACGATATTCCGCATCAGGTGTGGGGTGATCAGGCCGATGAACCCGATTGCACCGGCAATGGAGACAGCGATCCCAGCCAGCACCGCGCTGGCAAAAAGAAGGAGAATCTTCAGCTGCTCCACATTCACCCCAAGATGGACGGCCTCGTCATCGCCAAGCGAGATGATGTTGATGTCACGGGCAAAGAGATAGATCAGAACGCAGCCAACCGGGATGACGAGCGCAACCCATACCTGGTCCCATGAGACCGTCCAGAACCCTCCCATCAGCCAGAAGACGATCTGGTGGAGGCTCTTTCCTGAACTATACATGAGAAACGAGAGCATTGCCGAGAGAAACATCGAGAGTGCAACGCCGGTCAGAAGCAGGGTTTCAACCGGGATTTTCCCACCGCGGCGGGCAATGGTATAGACCAGGAAGGTCGCTGCGACCGCACCGGTAAAGGCAAAGACCGGGAGGCCCGCACCTGCCAAAAATACAATAGAGGCAACCGCGCCAAGCGATCCCCCGGCGGATGTTCCAATGATATAGGGATCGGCCATCGGGTTCTTGAAGAGCGCCTGCATCGCGGTGCCTGCCGTTGCAAGCGCAGCACCTACCAGCACCGCCGCGATCACCCGGGGAAGCCGGATATCGAAGATGATCTGGTGTGCGGTTTCATCTGAGAAAATGGATGAGAGCGGTATTTGTATCGACCCGGTTGCAACAGCGATGAGCATGCTCAGGCATACGGCTATGAAGAGGAGGAAGAGCGTGAGAGGTGCACGGTAGCGCATTAAACAATTTTTCTTTTTTTAACTTAAATAAATATTCTTTTAGAGATCGTGATTGTATGCAAAGGATCCATAATGATCAGTTACTTCTCATCACGGGTACGCACAGTGGTTTGATTTTTTTTGTTTGTTTTCGTCTCTTCGCTTATTCGCCCAAGATACCCCTATTCCGGCTTTAAAGTACATACCAGAGACATCAGGGAGGAACAATACATGTTTGAGGGTCAATTCGGATGATCAATATAAATAGCATTAACAACAATTTACTTTAGTTGTGAGAGGGGATCGGGCCCTCCCCCCACAACTCCACATTAGAGGAGATACCATGAAACAGAGAAGAGAAGACGCCGTATCACCGGTTGTCGGCGTCATGCTGATGCTCGTCGTCACGATCATCATCGCTGCGGTTGTCAGCGGTTTTGCCGGAGGACTTGTGAGCGGAACAGACAAAGCCCCTCAGGCTGCTTTTGAGGTAAAGATTTCTGAAAATAGTATGGGCGGTTCTTATGGCTATGAGTTTGTACTCAAACACATGAGTGGCGATCCGGTTGATACTCGTTACATCAAGCTGGTAACAAGCTGGGTCAATGCGTCAGGTGCCTACCAGGTACAGGAAACGATTGCACCCAGACGGGGAGCAGCTGAGGATCAGGAATATTTCCCGGGAAATTATACCTACTATCTGCTAGACTCTCTTAACACTAATTACAACTTTGGTAAAAATACTTATTACCATGCCCCATATAAGGTCATTCCAGGGGATACCCCTGCAAATGGAGTCGGTGAAGAAGAGACTCTCTGGTTTGGTAACTACATCATGCGATCCGGAGACGTAGCAAAAGCCATAATGAATATTGGACCGAGTAATGATGCAATACCTATGATTAAAAATTGGGAGCATCTAACCGGAAATGAGGTTGTCAACGTGAAGCTGATCGATCTGCGTTCAAGTACTACAATCTTCGACAAAAACGTCGTGGTGGGAGTGTGATGGCAATGAAAAACAGATTCGATTTAAATGACAATGCGGTCTCACCGGTCGTCGGTGTCATGCTGATGCTCGTCGTAACAATCATTGTTGCTGCGGTAGTTTCAGGATTTGCCGGAGGACTTGCAGAAACATCCCAAAAGGCACCACAGGTGACACTCAGTGCCGAAGCACACAATGATAATTATATCCTCATTGAACACAGGGGCGGCGATCCAATTGCAACTGAAACACTCAAAGTCAGAACCTTCATTCCGGCAGGAACATTCAAGGATATGAACCATGCGATTTCAGACTGGGGAAAACAGATTTACTGTCCAACAAATGAAGCCATTGATGGAGGTGGCTATAACTGGGTCACATTCCAGCCAGGCAACCAGATTAAGATCAACTGGACAGATGCATTTGCACCCAGTAGCTATGGGGGCTATATGGCACCTGGACCAGGCGAGCGGGTGAATATTGAGATCTATGATGCAACCAGCGGAAAGCTCATTGTGACTGCACAGACCATCGTGCTTCCATGAGGAGAACGGTAACTGTCAGTTCCACATGAACACCATCCACCATCATTTTTTAACCAGCCTAATCAACCAGCAATATGAATCAAACTAATTCCGATGAAAAAATGAATGCCAGGATACATATCACATCCCTATTCGCTGCAAAGCCCACACCCGGACAAACACACCCCGGAGCACACCCCCATGCCTGATCACGGCTGCACCACCTGGTGCCTCCTTGATCGCTCTCTTCCGGATGCACTGGAGGTGATCGCCGGGCGGACACACACCATCGAGATCCTGGCAGATGCAACCCACGACCTGCTGGATAATCCGGAAGCCCTCTCTTCGCATACCTTTACCCTCTCTGTCCATTCCCCGACAACCGATATCAATATCGCGAGCGTCAGGGAGCCGATCAGGGAGTCGTCACTCGACCTTCTTGCGGAGATCTGCCGGAGGTCGGCAGAGATCGATGCCCGGATCGTGATCGTGCATCCCGGGTTCACCCCGTGGCTCGAACTAAAAGACCGATCCTATACGGCATTGCTTGATTCGCTTGAATCACTCTCACTGATACAGGACGAATACGGGATACCAATCGCACTTGAGAATATGGGGAGCTGGGAGGTATGCCATTTCCGGGATACTAGCCTTTTGCCCGAACTTCGGGATGCCGGACTCTCGTTCTGCCTTGATGTAGGCCATGCCAACCTCAACGGACAGCTTTACGAGTTCCTTGCTTCAAGGGAGCCCGATCACCTGCATATCCACGACAACAGCGGTACAAGCGATGACCATCTCCCAATTGGAAAGGGAAGTATCGACTACCCGGCCCTGCTCCCTCAGTTTCCAAAGAAGGCACTGCGGACACTGGAGATGCCGCATATCGAGTGGTATGATGAGAGTATGCGGTATCTTGAGTCCCTATAAAAATAGGATTGTCGGATTATCTGGTGAACCAGTACCGATCGAAACTGCTCTCATCAACGACCATTCACTTTTTATTGCGATGATAGAAGAGCCAATTCCTGATCACACAATCCTCCGTGCATCGCAGATCACATCGATAATTACCGGTCGGTTCATCGAAAGCGCTTCCCGAACCACTCCCTCCAGTGCACCCGGCTGCTCCACCCGGAACCCGGCACCGCCGCAGGCATCTGCATAGGCGGCAAAGTCCGGGTTATGGAGATCGGTTCCAAAGTTCGGGTAGTTCTCCATCAGCTGCTCGACCTGTATCATCCCAAGCTGCCGGTTATTCAGGATGATGACGACCATCGGGAGATCGTACTTCACCGCGGTGACAAAGTCCGCCATCGCCTGTGAGAAGCCGCCATCGCCGGTGATGCAGACGACCTGTTTCTCCGGGTAGGCGAGCTTTGCGGCGATTGCTGCCGGAAACCCAAAGCCCATCGTCCCAAGATACCCCGACATCACAAACCGTTGGCGTTTCATCAGGAAGTTCCGCCCAAACCACCACTGGTTCTCTCCAACATCCAGGCAGATGACAGAATCAAAAGGAAGGGTTTCAGAGAGAACCTTCATGATGTAGGGTGGGCGGATCGGAACTGCACCTGAATCAGCCTCCTTCTCCAGCTGGTCAAACCACGCCTTCTTCATTCCGGCAAGTTCATCAGCAAGCCCGGACCGGTTCTTCTTTTCGGCCATCTGCGTGAGGAGAGGGATCGTCTCCGAACAGGTGCCCCAGAGCGGGATCGTCTTTTTCCCGATTCCAAGTTTCACAGGATTCGTATCCACCTGTATGATACGGGTCTCAAGGGGAACATTCGTGAACTTCGAGAACCCGACACCAAAGCAGGTGATCAGATCAGATCGTTCTGTCAGGATCCGTGCCTGCGGGGATCCAACCGATCCGAGCACGCTGATCACACGGGGATGATCCTCCGGGAGGATGCCCTTTGCCCGGTACGTGGTCAGGATCGGGGCATCGATCTCTTCTGCAAAGGCAAGGACGGCATCTGCATCATGATATGCCCCAAATCCGGCGATCACAACCGGTGAAATGGCAGAATCGATCGCCTCCTTTGCCTGCCGGAGCGAGGCAGCATCCGGGATGATTGCAGGTTCACCAATCACAATCTCGGTTTTACAGATTGAAGGATCAAGGGACTGTTTCTGGATATCGTTTGGAATCGAGAGCTGGGCAACACCATGGCGGAGTGTTGCATACCGGATCGCCCGGGAGAGGAGGAGAAGCGTCATCTTCCGATCAGAAATGGTATTATTATAGACAGTTATCGGCCGGAAGAAGGCATCCTGATCGATCTCCTGCATCCCGTACTCGCCGGTATACTGCATCTCAACCTGACCGTTCAGGGAGAGGACAGATGCCCCATCCTCTTTTGCATCATAGAGGCCGGTTGCGAGGTTCGTAGCACCAGGGCCTGCAATCGTGAGGCAGGCGGCGATTCTGCCGGTGAGCTTGTTGTATGCGGATGCTGCCATCGCCGCTGCCTCCTCATGCCGCACAACAATATAGCGTACCTTCCCGTTCTTCCGGATCGCATCCACAAGGCCGAGCGAGGAGGTGCCGGGGAGGCCGAAGACGAGATCGATTCCGGCTGCAAGGAGTCCGTCAATGATCACATCCGATACCGTCATGCCGGATTGCTCGTGGGCGATTGCATCCTTTCGGACCATCACAAAGGCTGCACGGGCAGCCCCGCAGACCGGGCACCGCCAGTCATCTGCCAGTTCTGCAAACCGTGTACCTGCCGGTGTCTTTGTTGCAGGCTCGCCTTTCTCTTCGGAATAGCGGTAGTTGCAGACGGTGCACCTCCAGATCATCGAAAGAGCAGGGCCGGATTCGCCTTCTCCTGGAAGAACCGAGAACGCGGACTTCTCTGCCGCACAGACCGGGCACCGCCATTCATGGGGGATTTCATCAAAAGGGGTGTCTGGTGCCGTCTTTGTCGAGGGCTCGCCCGCCTCCTCATCATAGACATACCCGCAGACCGAACATTTCCACTGTGACATCGCTTGCATCTCTCCAATGAGAAGAGGGGGAGGACAGATAGATAAATGATCTGTATGCAGCAGAGGGTCAGTACCAGGGAAAAAGCATATAAACTTAAATAGATGGAACGATGAGATTCCTGTATGTTCGGCTCGCTCTTTGGCATCATCATCGCAGTCGTGATTGCAGTAGTCATCTTCTATTTCCTGAAGAAGGCAATTTACCTTGTGTATAATGCGATCATCGGTATTGTCATCCTCTTTATCCTGAATTTCATCGGTCTCTTCGGTGAGCCGGGTATCCCGATCAATATCGTCACAATCCTGATTAGTGCGATTGGCGGGATCATCGGGGTGATCATCATCATCATACTCCATCTTCTGGGTATTCCACTCTGATGGAGAGACTCATTCCAAATCTTATCAAACTCTTATTTCCAGCGCCGGGGTGGCAACCCTGTTTGTACAATTAAAAAGTGAACATGAGGATGCCAAATCCTGATCGTTACCAGTAATATTCTTCTTCATCAGGAGATGTGATCTGTGGTTGCTGAAGAACCATATCCGCGGCATGAGGCGAGAGCACAGTAACCTTTACATTTATTCTTGCACCGTAGAGGTTCAGGTGGAAGTTTCCCGTCCGTAAGAGAGTTATTATCTGCGTCTTCTGGGTTGAATGCTTAAGGCTGAAACCACCCTCTTCGATCACTTCACCCGTTTCGATATCCGTCAATTCCCAATAGGCATAACTTAATCGCAGGTTCTTGTGGTCAGGATTGCTCTCAAACTGTATCCTGAGCGGAGCCTCGTTGCAGACTATCTCAAGCCCATAGGGGCCTTCCAGATTATACATCAAACGGTATTGTTGTGAATATACCGGGTAGTATCTCCTCAAAGGATGATTTGGCTGTGGAACGGCAGTTATGTCAGGTGTGAGATTCTCCATTGAATATCCTGCGGATGGATTTACGCTTACTGGAACTGGAGCCGGTTTTTGAACAGGAGATACAGGCGACACCGGAGAGACCGGGGGTGGCGGAGGAGTATAGATAGTGTCATCAAATACCGGATATTCCTCTTCCTTCTCATAGACAGTGCATCCCGCCGAGATTATCAGGAGAACCATAAAAAGACTGACAATTATGCCATTACGAACCCGCATAGAACCCTCCCTCAAACCGTGCAATCTCCTCTACAGACCCTGCCGAGAGATCATTCAAAGCATAATACCTGCCCCCGGTGTTCATCGCAATCTCCCTGCAATAGCCAAGTGCAAGAGGCTGGCGGGAAGATACCGCTTCTGTGTCGATGATTACGGTTCTGATCCCGCTGCGTGCGATTGCATCTGAGACATTTCTAATCTCCTCGCGGATCGGTCCCGATCCGGCATTCGCCCTTCCATCAGAGATCAGCATCATCATGGGTAGGATCTCCCGCTTTTTTGTCCTTTCTCTCTGGAGAAGCTCCATCCCTTTCATCAAACCGGATGCAAGGGGTGTCCGCCCACCTGTCGGGAGATCAGTAAGCTGGCGGAAGGCGAGATCCGGGCTGCGTGAGAGAGGAAGGAGGATATCTGCACTATCTCCCCGGAATGCAACGAGCCCGACCCGATCCCGGTTTACATAGGCATCCTCAAGGAGCGAGAGAACCGCACCCTTTGCCGCCTCCATCCGCTCCTGTGAACCCATCGATCCGCTTGCATCAACGACAAAGACGCAGGCAACTTCGGCTTTCCCGGTGCGCCGTGCCTGCCTGAGATCCTCATCATGGATAACGACTGCACATCCGTTCCGGTTCCGGCTCCGCTGGTGTGGTGCTGCCGCCCTGAGGGTGGCATCCAAGGCAAGGCTACGATATTCCGATGCAGGAGATGTGGTCGTCCTTCTTCCACGGGGATCGGTCGTCGGGGTGGAGATCCGCCGTCCGCGTGCCGTCTTTCTCATATCGCGATCAGAATCCTGTGCATCCCAGACTGGTGCCATGCTGACGCGATCGCCGATCTCATGCTGCCTGTTCATCCCCTGTGGCGGAGAAGCCGATCCCTCACCCCCGTTTTCCTGCTCTTCATGTTCATCGTCACTTTCCGGGGGCTCGCTCTCCTGTTCATCCTGTGAATCGTCAGGCTCCTCCGGATCGTCGGGGTCGTCGGGGATCATATCATCAAGGATCTCCTGGTCGACTTTCGGCTCCTCAAACGGCTTCTTCCTCATCCTATGCGGGAGGGCAAGCGCCATCGCCTCGCGGATATCCTCTGGCAGGACATCGGTTCTTCCCCTGAATGCGGCGATGGTCCGGGCGGTCCTAACCACGGTAATCTCGGCACGATGGGTACTGATCCCTAGGGCAAGGCAGGCATCGACGATTTTTCGGACAAGCACCTCATCTACCTTTACTTCCGGCAGGCGTGCCTGTGCTTCGATGATTGTGGTTCTCAGCTCCTCAAGCTTTCGCAGGTGATCTGCTTCAGTCTGTTTTGGATCTGCATCCCAGCCTTCGGCAGCGGCAATGACTGCCATCCTCCCTTCAGGATCGGTGATCCCCTCAACACTGACCATCAGGCCGAACCGGTCAAGGAGCTGGGGCCGGAGTTCACCCTCTTCGGGATTCATCGTGCCGACGAGGATAAATTTTGCAGGATGCGAAACAGATATTCCTTCCCGCTCTATCGTATTCACCCCCATTGCTGCTGCATCAAGGAGGATATCAACGACATGATCGTCTAGGAGGTTCACCTCATCGATATAGAGGATGCCACGGTGTGCGGCGGCGAGGATACCGGGATCAAGGGCGGCGATCCCCTCCTTGATCGCACGTTTCAGATCAAGGGTTCCGACAACCCGATCTTCGGTTGCACCAAGAGGCAGGGTAACGACCCGGACATGTCTTCTTGTGGTATCGGACTCCCCGGGCACCCCGGCTTCCGCAATCCTTTCCCTGCAAGCCGGACAGAGATTATCGGAGTCTGCCGGATCGCAGGAGAACGGGCATCCGCAGACAACCCCGATCTCCGGCAGGACAGATGCCAGGGCCCGTACCGCAGTGGATTTTGCAGTTCCTTTCTCTCCCCTGATAAGCACGCCGCCGATCCGTGGATTGACGGCATTGAGAATAAGGGCGAGCTTCATCTGTTCCTGGCCAATGATAGCGGTGAACGGAAGGGTTGTGTGAGAGGTCATGAGAGTTACCATTATACATTTTACTTTATTCGTATTACTACTTCCGTTTAATTATTCACTTATGATTACATTTTACGAAAGAAGTTATGCCGCAGGTACGGGAAAAAGCCGGAATGCAAGGAAGTGCGTACAACAGGTGCATCGGATCTTTTTACAGGCCATGGAAAAACCTAAAAGTATTCGCAAATATTTCCCCAATATATGAAAAATCAACAAATTCGACTCCGATCATATAGATACATTAATATACTAAAATCCCAGATTCCCGCATATGACCACACAGCCATCCATTGAGGCTCCATGGATCACCCGGTTCACCGGAGAGTTCATCCTCCCCGATCACCGGCTACTCGCCATGGCCCTCGCCATCCTCTTCCTGCTCGATTGCATCACAACCGAGCTCATACTCATACGTGGCGGTGTGGAGTTAAACCCGGTGATGGAGGGGATCGTCGCCTCCCCGCTCCTGCACCTTGGAGTGAAGGCGGCAGTCTTCCTCTTCATCATCATAACCACCGGCTATGCCGGGAGGCGTGTACCGACATCAGGGGCGGTGGCGCTCTCTGCGATCATCCTCTGGTACGGTGTCGTGATCGGGAATAACCTGGGTGTGTTGATGGGGATGGGGTGAAAAAGTAAAAAATGGTGTATAGCAACACTTCAATTATCTCTTCGCCAGTATAACAGGAGAGAGACAGATACAAGTAGCGACACCATAACAACAACAGGAGGCGACCCGGATTGGGCAGGGGCTGTTCCCTTCACCTCATTTTTGGGAGTTACAAGACCCTTGTTGTAGCGTATCACATCAGGAAGTGAATCTACGCCAGGAAGAGATTTCGGGAAATTGGTAAAAATGACCCGCTCAGCATTGATTCCATTATCCCGAAGAGCCTCTTCAAGGCCTTTTGCCATTTCATCGGACTGCATGTTCTCGATGACATACCGGACATTCCGGTATTTTTCCGGATTGGAATAGACATCATTGACAACCGCCCTTGGTGTGTATCTTCCTCTTTCATAAAACTCCGGGGCAAAAACAGACACCTTATTTAGTCCCAGCCATTCAATAGCCGCCTCTTCCTGCCAGATCATAACCACAACATCCTGCCCCGCGATACGATCCCTTTCTTCAGGAGTCAGATCCGCAGCATCAATAAGGTCAAGGTAAGCAGCCAGCCTGCTTTCGTAATAGGGTTTATTCTCCGGATCCGCTGAAATAAGCCAGCCAGCCACCTCACGAGAGAGTTCCCTGGCACCTTCCGGGGTGTTCCATACCATTGACGGGTTTTCAAGAGTCACCCAATCGACGGTTCCAAAGTTGTTTGCCTCCATGAATTTTGTAACATAGGGCATCACAAACTCCTGGTCTACTGATCCATTATGCGCAACAAAAAGATCTGTATCCCGGATAAAGTACATCTCCATCTGTATCCGGTTTGGGACGATATCTGCCTGGACATGAGGGCAGATAGTAGGATCGGCAATATAAATTGCTTCAACTTTTTCCCCGCCGATATACTGTATCGGATCCCAGAGAACCGCTGTTGTTGAGACAACCTGCAACCCGAAAACACCCGGTATAATGACCGAAAGGATACCCAGTAGACAGAGTATACGAATGAATTTTACAACCATAGTAATCACATACAAACCTTAACTTTTTTGAGTGGCGATTCTTCGTTTTGGAGAGATGATCACTGCCATAATAAAGACGAGCGAGAAGAGTACTGCTGTCAGCGGAGCAACCGGAAGAGCATATTCCAGGCCGATGACTGCCCCGGAGATACTGACGACAGCGGCAACTGCCGGTGCTACGATAAACATCGATGAAAGCCGGGTACAGAACTGAAGGGCGATTGCCGCCGGGGTTACCAGCCAGACATAGAGGAGAAGTCCCCCAATAATCGGGAGGCAGAGGGCAACGGTTAGCGCTATGATGAAGAGCATAACATAATAGACCGGCCTGACCCGTATCCCGACTGATTCGGCAATTTTCTTATGGAAGATGATTGCCGTCATCTCCTTGTAGATCACCACAATAAAAACAATCGCCACGATGCAGATGAATGCAAGAAGATAGATCTCCTCACGGTACAGGGAGATCACATTCCCAAAGAGAAGTCCGGTAGCAGAAAAACCCCGTCCGAGCGTCTGCATATATGCAATGAAGAAGATGGCAACAGCCATGCAGAACCCAAAAAGGAGACCAAGAGCAGTATCTGGAGATATTCGGGCCTTATCTGACAGTGGCCCGAGGAGGAATGCCACACTGACCCCTGCGATAATGGCACAGAGGGTTGGATTGATGGAGAAGAACATTCCCGCCGCCGCTCCGGCAAAGGCGGCATGGGCCATGGTAAAGCCGATAGAAGAGATCTGTACCTGGGTGATGATAACACTCAAAACGGCACATGCAATTGATGCAAAGAGCATTGCTTCTACTGCATTACTGACAATATTGTTCTGGATGAAATAATTAAGCATGGGAGACACCTCTTCCGGTGCCCCGGACAACAAGTTCCACCTCGCCGGGAGAGCATCCGCGATTCAGGATGATCTTGCCATCCTGCATCACAACCACCCTGACCGGTCTCTCAGGGAGAGCATCAAAGGCATGGGAGACGATTAATACGGTAATCCCATCATCAACAAGGCGTGTCAGGAGCTTGTTGATATCTTCCCGTGCAAACATATCCAGATTCGAAAATGGCTCATCAAGAAGCAGGATCTCCGGGTTGCGTGCAAGGTTCTGTGCAAGAAGAACTTTCTGCTGCTGTCCCCCGGAAAGCTGGCCGATGGGGCGGGACTTGATCTCTTCAATACCAAGAAGCCTGATGGCCCTCTCAACAGCCAGGTAATCCTCTTCTCCCGGCTTTCTGAAGAGTCCGATTGTTCCGTACCGGCCCATCAGGATCACCTCCTCAACCGTGAAGGGGGTAAGTGGATCAAAGGCAAAGTTCTGGAGAAGATACCCAACCCGGCACCTGACATGAACCCCATCTCCACGGACATCATGGCCGCACACAACCGCTGTCCCATGCGTAATCGCAAGCATGCCATTGATCGTTTCAAGGAGCGTGGTCTTTCCAGCCCCGTTTGGTCCGCCGATAACGACAAACTCCCCCTTTTGTATTGAGAGGGAGATATCCGTCAGGGTCGGGCGATCGGCTCCTTCATATGCAGTATACACATTCCGGAGTTGAATAAGGGGATTTGGAGATGTCATGGATTGTTCAGGAGATCGTGACATCAAAGAGATCCGTGTACTCAAGGTGATACATCTCTTCGGCTACGGCTTCAATTGCGGCTTCATAATCCATATCCTCTCTCCGTGGGGGGAAGGGACGGGGATGAAAGGTGATCTTCTTTCTACTATTCACAAACACGCAGGCAACCGAATCGGAGGGGATGATCTCAATGTTCCGCTTGCCAAGGGTACACCCGCTTGAGAGCTGAACGCCATCTGCAAGGCAGGATTGAGGAGGCTTTCCCTCACAGTAGATCTCGGCCCTCAGGGAGAAGGGATCGTCACAGAAGTTCTCACGCACATATTTTCCGATCCGGTAGCCAAGGACGATATATGGGCCAAGATGCCCGTGAAATGCGGCAAGATCCGAAACCGAGAAGTCCTGTGTGATATTGTAATACCTGCAATGCTCATGAGTATGCGTGTCCATGATAGTACTATCTGAGGAAGAGGTATTTAAGAATTGCCAATTTTTTCATTTATTTCATACAATAGTCGTACCGAAAGAGGGATTTATCAGAAAAGTCTTTTCGAGAAAGAGAGAGAGAGAGAGAGAGAGAGGAAATACAAGAAATTACGAGCAAAGGATTTACCAGCAAGCCAGCCGGGATATCTGCCGGAATCCGAAGGAGAGTGAATTTACAAACCGAACAAGCAAAAAAGAGAGAAAAGAAGAAGATCAGGAAGAAGCCACCGAAAAGTCCCGGACAAGAATCCTGCCGGATGAGATGGATTTCTTCGAGTTCCTGTCGATGATATCATAGGTCAGGTAATCTCCAGCTTCAATAGTGAATGCTCCTGCGGTATCATCAGGCCACCAGCCGATTGCTTTACGATCAATATTGCCCGCAGAATAATAAGTTGTTGTCCACTGCCCATAATCTGCATGGATTACAAATTTTGAACCCGGAGATATCAACGATGCACTGTCAGGGAATCCACGAATATACTGAGACCAGCTTTTTGAGAAACCAGACTGTATAAACGTTTTATTTCCAATAACTGTAGGATCACTATTTGGCGTCCTTGCATTGGTGATTACTGTTTTTTCATGGGTGTACTTCATACTCCCAAGATGGATCTCAATGTTGTTGAGATTAATTCCATCCCCGCCTTTATGCTCAAATATTACATATATGTCTGCAGCTTTATCAGCAACAGGATGGGGCGCCATATTGTTTACGGTAATTGTATCGTAAGCTTCATTCACGACGATCTCTGTTGCTACAATACTCGCCTGAGGTGTGCTCTGCACCCCGCCTGCAAGCCCTCCGGCAAAACCGGAGACCACCGCAGCGATGATGATTGTGACGACAAGCATCAGCATAACACCGACAACCGGCGAAACCGCGTCATCTCTCTTGATACTGTGTTTCATCTCTCATTCACCCCTGCAATGTAATTTTTGTATCCAGAATGTACCGTCCGCTTGGCTTGTGAAGCCATTTGATATCCACACTGCTCCCTTTCTGGATACATTCGTCAAGAAGTTCACAGGCAGCTTCATAAGCTGCTGTGTTCTCCGGGAAGCAGTCTGCATCATCAACCAGCCCCAAAAATGCGGCAGTCCCTGCTTTCTTAAAGGTTCGTGCCACCCGTCCTGGCTGGAAGACATATTCTCCAAACCATGCGCTTGATGGATCATTTGAGTCAATTTCTGCCGCTGTCTTATAGATACCGCCACTTAATGCTTCATTCTGCCTGTCGAACAGGAATGGAAGCCGGGCATAAAGCTGAGTGGTAGCACCTGGATTCGATACAAGCATGAATTGGGAGTTTGCTGACTGCCTGTTCTCCACCACTGTTCCGTTCGGGAGTGTCAGGTACGTGATAATGTCGATATCCCGTGTTGGGATCGGATCCCCGCTCAGGTGATGGAAACTGATGTCAAAGTTCTTTCTATCGATATTAACTCCATTCGTATCATACCCATACCCGGTCTTCACCTGTATGCTCGCCTGCGGCGTGGTCTGTGCCCCGCCAGCAAGTCCGCCGGCAAACCCGGAGACGACTGCGGCGATGATGATCGTAACAACGAGCATCAGCATGACGCCGACGACCGGTGAGACCGCATCATCGTTTCTTGGTAATAGTTTTGTCATACTCATTCCCTCCGATCAGCTTGTCCTCACTGAAAACTCCGGCACAGGAACCTGGCCTGTTGCAATGATCTTCCTGCTTGCCTTGTCGATGATCTGGTATGTCAGGACATCGCCCTGATCAATCACATGCGGGTAATCCCCGCCCTGCTGGTGCCAGTTGATCCGGTTGTTATTGGTACCGTAATCGGCATGGAGCACGAACCTATCACCAGGATTGATCACAACAGAACCTTTGTTTGGATACTTTTCGAGGTACTTCGACCACCCCTGGCTCCATCCGGGGATGTCGGCTTTGACTCCAATTGTACCAAAGTCCCCCTGTGAGGTCGTCATTGCTGGACCAGCCTGCGGTGTAAGATCTCTTGAGATCACAGAACTTAGCTGTGGCTCGCTCAGTTTCCCAAGATGCATCTCGATCTGATCGAGATTGATTGAGTCGCCTCCCATGTGTTCAAACATTACATAGATATCGGCAGCCGGGTTATCAGCACCCTGGAATGGTGCCCGTATTCCCTGACCGAAATTAGCAGCTGTATCCCCTGGAACGTCAATTGCCCGCACATCCTTTATCACGAAGTCGACTGCAGAAACAGATGCCTGTGGTGCCTTCTGGGTGCTGCCGACAAGCCCACCGGCGAATCCGGAGACAACCGCGGCAATGATGATTGTAACAACGAGCATCAGCATCACGCCGACAACCGGTGAAACCGCATCATCTCTCTTGATAACATGTTGTTTCATCTCTCATCACCCCTGCAGCGTAATCGTCCGATCAAAGATGTACTTCCCGCTTGGAACATGGAGCATCTTGATCTCTAATCTGGCATTCTTTTGTACACATTCCTGAAGCAATGCGATGGCCGGATCGTATTTTGCAGCGTCACGCGGATATGGCCCATCAATAAGACCAAGGAAATTCGCGGTGAACCCGTTATGGTACGTTCGTGCCACATCACCCGGAAGCCAGACCGCGTTGCCGAACCAGGCGTAATTTTCGCCCCCTGTCAAATTGCCTTCTATTCCAGCAAGAACCCAGCCTGTTGGAAGTGCTACATCGGCAATCGGATTGCATGGATATGCATACTTCTGGGGATCGGTCAGGTGCGGGCCACGGGAGTACATATATGCCCCCGATGCTTGATTCCCTGCCGCCAGCGGTGACGTCGGTGTCTGCACATGCTTGATCACCGTTCCATTCGGGAGCGTCAGGTAGGTATGGATCTCAGTATCCGCTGTCCTGATGGGATCTCCACCCAGATGCTCAAACTTGATGTCGAAATTGCCGCTGGTATAGCCGGTCGATATCGCGATGCTCGCCTGAGGCGCTGTCTGCGCACCCCCGGCAAGACTTCCTGCAAACCCGCTCACCACCGCGGCGATGATGATCGTGACGACGAGCATCAGCATCACGCCGACGACCGGCGAGACCGCGTCATCGCGTCTTTTTCTCAAATCAATATCTTTTCTTGCATTCATGAAAGAATTCCTCCATCAGCCGGAGCATGACCAGAGCCGGGCAAAAGATCTGGAAACCAAAGCCGGAGCCGGATACCCCCCTCTGCTGAATAAACGGATCTATAATACTTTATAGTATATCTGTGTTACTGATTATGACGTTTATTAATAATATTATGACCTTGGAAATAATAATCTGACATGTATTCAAAAAGGATCAGGAGCAGTACAACAGGTACAGAATTTAGATTAATTTAGTGCCATACATTTTCATTTCATCAGACCAAATATTATGAAAAGAAAGATACTTATGAATTGATGGCACAATTCATCACCATGCCCCATATGCCCAAAACAATACCGATCATTCTGCTCTTTTTCTTCACCTGTATCGCCCTGAACGGAACGGTCTCGGGAGCAGCAACCGTTAACGCCCCGCAATGGACAATAGAGAGGATCATTCACCCCGCTGATGCGGATGGTGCAATCACGGTGGAGGTGCCGCTCCCACCCGGCATGATCGGGGGGATCACCGAGGAACTCCCGGCAGGATACACCTTCCTTGGATCAACACACCCGCCCGATCAGATCCGCGCCGATGGATCGACGATCCATTTTGCAATCATCGGCGAGGAATCCATTACATATCGCATCAGGGGAGAGGGAGAACCAGAAATTAAAGGGAGCATCCTTGACCTTGGAGCGGGCACGCAATCGGGTATCGGGACACAGCAATCCCCGGAACCAGTAGCCGCCATGCTCGGATCGCTCTTGTTTCTGGCAATTCTTATTAAGAGGAAAGAACGATGAAACAGGTTTGTTCGATCCTCATCGCCCTCATTCTTGCAACCGGCATCATCATCTGTCCGGTACAGGGGTCCGATGACTATTCAGCAGAAGCCCGCCAGATCCTGGCAACCGGCATCCTCGATCACCTTCAGGGCGACGGACCGGGTATTGTGATGCTCCGGGACGCCGCCGCCCTCTACCCGGAATATCCCCGCCGGATCACCGATACGGCAGGAACGGAATTCACCTTCTACCGCCCTGTTGAGCGGGTGGTGGTGATGCACGCAAATGCCGCAGAGTCCATCATCGCTATCGGCGGGGATGACCGGATCATCGGAGTCGGTGCAACAATCAACACAAACACCCTGCAGTTTCCTGAACTGAGCCAGCTTCCTGATGTCGGGAGATGGACCGAACCGGATATTGAAGCAATCCTCGCACTCAACCCTGATCTCATCCTGACCTATGTCACCTGGCCCGAGCCGGAGAAGCTGGAGCGGCACCTGCCATCCCGGATACCGGTTGTCCGGATGGAATATTATAAAGCCGAGGTCTTCCGGGAGGAGATAGAAAAAACCGGGAGAATCTTCAATAAAGAGGATAATTGTGCCGACTACCTGACATGGTATGATGAACATCTTGCTCTCGTGGAGGATCGGATAGGTTCAATCCCATATGAAGAACGGGTCCGGGTCTATGCAGAATCAGGGAGCGGGCAGTCATTTGGGAGAAGGGCATATTCGGAAGGAACAGGACTCCACGATCTCCTCGTTGCCGCTGGAGGAGTGAACGTTGCCGCCGGCCATACCACCGGCTATGCGGATGTCGAGAATGAATGGGTCATGCACCAGAACCCTGACGTCATCCTGATCTGGTCTGGAAAAGCCGGCTATAAACTCGGTGAGCGAAACGACATCGTTCAGCTTTACGATGAGATCATGGGAACGCCCGGATTTGGGCGTATCGAGGCGGTGAAGAACGATCGCGTCTATATCGTCACATCAGGATTTGCCTTTGGAACAGGATCTCCAGTAGCCCTCGTGCAGGTCGCAAAATGGCTCTATCCTGATCTCTTCGATGATATCAACACGACTGATATCCATGCCGAATACCTTGAACGGTTCACCCGTACCGGAGCAGAGATCCGCGAGCAGGGAACATTCTACTACCCCGACGGGAGGGAAAAGTGAGCGAAACCACCATCCGGAGCGGGTATGCAAAACGGACACATACCCGTATCCTGATCATCGGAGGGCTTCTCGCCCTCCTGATCCTCCTGGCCGGGGTGGCGGCCACCCTCGGCTCGTACCCGATCAGTGTCATCGAGGTCTTTGAAACGATCCTCGAAGGACCCGGCGGGGACTCCGATATTACAACAATCGTCTGGGACTACCGGCTTCCCCGCATCCTTATGGGTATTCTTGCAGGTGCCGCCCTCGGGCTTGCCGGTGCCATGATGCAGGGAATCCTCCGAAACCCGCTTGCAAGCCCATTTACCCTTGGTATTGCTTCAGCTGCAAGCTTTGGGGCATCACTTGCCATCGTACTTGGAGCAGGTGTGGCCGCAGGAGGATCACTCATCATCGGCAATGCCTTCCTCTTCACCCTTATTGCCGCAGGTGCGGTCTACGGGCTTGCCCGTATCCGGGGGATCACCCCGGAGACGATGATTATGGCAGGAATTGCCATTATGTACCTCTTCTCGGCGCTGACAAGTTTCCTGCAGTACCTCGGAGATTCAGAAGATGTGCATGCTGTCGTCTTCTGGATGTTTGGGAGCCTTGGGAGATCGACCTGGGAGACGGTGGGGATTGTGGCGATACTGGTTGGCGCTCTCTTCCCCCTCTTCCTCCTCTCAGCCCGGAGTTTAAACACCCTTTCCGCAGGCGATGAGGCGGCCAAGAGTCTTGGCGTTCCCGTTGAGCATATACGGATTGGGGGCATGGCGGGAGCATCCCTCCTGACAGCAGGAGTGATCTGCTTCACGGGAACAATCGGGTTCATCGGTCTTGTCGCCCCCCATATCACCCGGATGGTGCTTGGAGGCGATCATCGCTTCCTCCTGCCGGGAACTGCCGTCGTGGGCGCTCTCGTCCTCCTTGGAGCAGACAGCATCGGCAGGACGATCATGGCACCCCAGATTCTCCCCGTCGGGATCATGACGGCGTTTCTCGGAGTTCCGTTCTTCATATTCTTATTCCTCAGCAGGAGGCGAAATTATTGGTAACTATTGCAGCAGACACTGTACAATTCTCGTATAGCAGTACTCCGGTTCTTCGTGACGTGACATTCAGGCTGGAAACCGGAACAATCCTCGCGCTTGTCGGGCCAAACGGCTCTGGCAAAACAACGCTCATCAGGTGTATCGATCGGATCCTGCACCCGGAAGGAACGATCCTCATCAACGAACAGAATATCCATGCAATGAGCAGGAACAATCTTGCAACAACAATCGGCTATGTACCGCAAAATGGGACGAAGATAGCTGCTGCAACGGTATTTGACGTTGTGATGATGGGGAGAACACCGCATATGAGCTGGAGGCTCGGAGACGCTGACATCGAGAGGATCGAATATGCAATCCGGCTCCTCGGCATTGTAGATCTGGCTGAGCGGGATTACAATGAACTCTCAGGGGGCCAGCAGCAGAAGGTGCTGATCGCACGGGCAATTGCACAGGATCCAAAGCTCCTCCTCCTTGACGAGCCGACAAACAGCCTTGATATCCACCACCAGCTTGAGGCACTTGCCACCATATCCGGTATCTCCCGGCAAACCGGGATGACAGTCGTAATGGCAGTACATGATCTCAGTATTGCGGCACGGTATGCCGACATGCTGATGATGCTGAAGAATGGAGCAATCGTTGCCATTGGAAAACCAGAGGAGCTGATCACGCCCGATCGTATCCGGGAAGTCTATAATGTCGATGCACGCATCCTGCATGACCCCGAGGCGGGTCTGATTGTTGCACCGCTCCGTGCGGTTTCAGGAGAAGCATTATGAAAATTGCCGCCATGGTCTGGGGATCTGATATTCCTCTCCTTGATGCAGGAGCCCGGCGGGAAGGAATTCAGATCGATATCACCGGCGTCCACAATGTAGACGATCCGGAGGTGCAGGACTGGTTTCTTCGCTCACAGGAAGATGCCGATCTCATCCTTCTTCATCCGTCTCACGATCCCGCATGGGACGACCTGATACCACGTCTTCGAACCGACATCCCAATTATCTCTTTTGGGCACAACCAGGATTTTTGGTCCCTCTCAACGATTCCAATCAAATATGTTGCCGCTGTTTCGGCATACATGACACACGGGGGAGAGGAGAACTATTGCAGGATGATCCGGTTTCTTCGGAAGATCGCAGAAGGAGAAGATGCTGAACCTGAAGCACCCCTGCCAATGCCATGGGAAGGCATCTATCACCCGGATAGCCCGGAGCCTTTTCCGGATCGGAATGCGTATTATTCGAACCACCCCCGCAGGCATACTCAATCAATTGGTATCGTCTTCTCCCGTACATACTGGGCAAATGGTGATCGCGGTATCGTCGATGCACTTATCAGAAGAATTGAGCAATTTGCAGATGTCATCCCAATCTTCTGCCTCTCAGGTGGGGATGTCGATCTCGGTGCACGCCCGGGTCCGGTAGTTGCCAGGGAGAACTTCTCCGGGGAGGTATCACTTATCATCAACCTTCAGCCAGTCTTCCGTTCTTCGAATAGTGAAGTATCAGGCGATATATTCTCTGATCTGAATGTTCCTGTGATGCACCCAATCCTCCTCTATCATAAAACGCGGCAGGAATGGCTCGACTCTCCCCTTGGACCATCTGCCATGGAGATCGGGTGGAGCATTGCTCTTCCTGAGATGCAGGGAATGATCGAGATGCTCGCTGTCGGTACCGAGATAGAAACCGGTGAGGAGACCGGCATGCATGAACCGATCCCGGATCGTATTGAGCGGATCTGCCGGCGTGCGGAAGCATGGCTAAAACTTCAGGCTAAGTCACCCAAAGAACGGAAGGTCGCATTCATCCTCCACAACAAGCCCTGTTCCTCTGTCGAAGCAACAGTTGGTGCCGGTGCCCATCTGGACACTCTTGAGAGTGTTGCACGGATCATACAGGTGATGAAACAAGAGGGTTATACCGTTGACCCCCCTTCAAGCGGCAAGGAACTGATTGATCGGATCATGGAAAAGCGGGCGATCAGCGACTTCCGATGGACATCGGTCGGATCAATCGTCCGTTGCGGCGGTGCTCTTGATCTGGTCGATGAAAAGACGTACCGGGAATGGTTCTCCGAACTCGAACCATCTGTTCAAAAACGGTTGGAAGAGTCATGGGGCAGGCCGCCGGGAGAAGAGATGGAAGGTGTTCCGGCAGCGATGGTGCATGATGGTAAAATCGTTGTCACCGGAGTATCCTATGGTAATGCGGTCGTCTGTGTCCAGCCAAAGCGGGGATGTGCCGGCGCGAGGTGTGATGGTGAGGCATGCAGGATCCTCCACGATCCGGAGATTCCCCCGACACACCAGTACCTTGCGACTTACCGATGGCTTGAACGGGTGTTTGGTGCTGATGTTATCGTCCATGTGGGAACTCATGGAAATCTTGAGTTCCTGCCCGGAAAATCCGCTGCTCCATCGAACCGGTGTTTTCCTGATATTGCACTTGGAACAATCCCACACCTCTATATCTACAATGCAGATAACCCCCCTGAGGGAACAATCGCAAAAAGGCGTGCCTGTGCAACACTTGTGAACCATATGCAGACGGTGATGCAGGCAAGCGGATTATATGGAGCACTCAAGGATCTTGAGAAGCTCCTCGAAGAATATACCCGTGCACAAGAGAGCGATCCTGCCCGTGCCCATACCCTTGAGCACCTGATCATCGATTCGGTGGAGGAAGGAGGAATTGGAGAGGAGACAGACCTAAAAAGCTTCCGGGAGGGTACATCTGACTTCACTGCATTTGTTGAACGTATTCATCGGCATCTCGGGGTGATCGCGTCGTCCCGGATACCTGATGGCATGCATATCTTCGGGGAGCGGCCGGAAGGTGAGGCAAGAGTGCAGTTCATCCAGGCAGCTGCACGATTTGATGATGCCCTGACTTCAGGACTATATGGAGAGGTGAAACAACCAGACGATCCGGAATCTCTTCATGAACGCGAGGAAGCAGAATTATCTTTTGTCAGATCGATCCTTTCTGGCACCCCGATGGAAGAAGCTGTGGTTGAAGCATGCGGGCGTCCACCACTGCCGGGAACTGGAGAGAAACTCGCAGAAATGATCGACCTGATCACCATGATTGACGCTGGAATCGAATCTTCAGATGAGATAGGCAGCCTCTTAAACGGCTTCTCCGGAGGGTTTATACCTCCCGGACCCTCAGGGCTGATCACCCGCGGAAAACCGGATATCCTTCCAACAGGGAGGAACTTCTACTCTCTTGATCCACAGACTGTACCCACAAAAGCCGCTTGGATGGTCGGGAAAAAACTGGCTGATGCATTATTAACAGCATACATGGATGAACATGGCCGGTACCCGGAATCTGTAGCAATGTACTGGTTGTCGACCGATCTCATGTGGGCTGATGGCGAACAGTTTGCCCAGATCCTCTATCTCATCGGAGTTGAACCTGTCTGGCGGGGGAGCAAAGTCGTCTCATTTGAGATCATTCCGCTTTCTGAGCTGGGCCGGCCACGGGTTGATGTGACGATTCGTGCAAGCGGGATCCTCAGAGACTGTTTCTTCTGCTCAATCGAGCTCCTTGACAAGGCCATAGCCATTGTTGCCGGGCTTGATGAGACAGATGAAGATAACCCTATAAAAGCCCATACACAGGAAAGTGGAACCCCAAAGAGGATCTTTTCAAGCAGGCCCGGCACTTATGGCAACGGAGTCAACCTTGCAGTATATGCCTCAGCATGGAAAGAAGAGAAGGATCTGGCTGAGATATTCCTTGAATGGAACAGCTATTCGTATGGAGATGGAGACCCCGGCACAGAAAACCGTGACGGGCTCTCCAACCTGCTTTCACATGTCGATGCAACCTTCAACAAAACAGCCACCGACGAGTATGATCTCACCGGCTGCTGCTGCTACTTCGGAACTCACGGCGGAATGACTGCTGCCGCCCGCCATCTCTCTGGCAGGCATGTTGAGGCATATTACGGAGATACCCGGACCCCATCAAAAGTCGAAGTCAGGACTCTTGCAGCAGAACTCCGGCGTGTCGTCACCACCAAACTCCTCAACCCTGCATGGATCGAGGGCATGAAGCGGCATGGGTACAAAGGTGCCGGAGATATTGCAAAACGTGTCGGCACCGTATATGGGTGGGAAGCATCCACAGGCGAGGTCGACGATCGTATCTTTGACGAGATTGCAAAGACCTTTGTCCTCGATCCCGATAACCGCGCCTTCTTCAAAGAGGAAAATCCGTTTGCACTCGAAGAGATCGGCAGAAGGCTTCTTGAAGCTGAGAGCAGGGGGCTCTGGAACCCTGATCCGGAGATCTCTGAAGGCCTGAGGGAGGCATACCTTGAAACGGAAGGGTGGCTTGAGGACCGGCTTGACAGCAGGGATGGAACTGTTCAGGGTGGTGCAATTGATATTATGACTGTTGGGGAATTACGCGCCCGGCATAATAACAAAATGTGATAATAGAATGAGGAAATGATTACTAACATGGCAATAATCGAAACATCCGGACTCACAAAAAAATTTAACGATCTCGTTGCTGTCGATGAGATGACACTCTCAATAGATCGTGAGATATTCGGGCTGTTGGGTCCAAATGGTTCGGGGAAGACGACCACCGTCAAGATGCTTACCACACTTCTCACCCCAACCTCAGGCGAGGCAACAGTATGCGGACACTCTGTTACGGCACAGCCCAGCAAGGTTCGTGATCGAATCAGCTATGTTCCGCAGGATATGGCAGTTGATATGAAGCTGACCGGGCGGGAAAATGTCATCTTTTTCGCTAATCTTTATGGTATTCCCCGTCCGCGTGAAACCGCAGACGAGGCGCTCACCCAGATGGATCTTGCCTCCCGTGCCGATGATATGGTAAAAACATACTCTGGAGGCATGAGGAGGCGGCTTGAACTTGCGCAGGCCCTTGTCCACGATCCTGAGGTATTATTCCTTGATGAGCCGACGATCGGACTTGATGTAGCAGGCAGGCGGAAGATTTGGGAGCATATCATCAGCCTCAAGAATGGTGGGATGACCGTCTTTGTGACAACACATTACATGGACGAAGCCGATCATGCATGCGGCCGGGTCGGGATCATCGACAAGGGAAAAATTGTCGCACTGGATACCCCGGCTGCCCTGAAGTCACTCCACTGCCATGAGATCATAGCGATACGGGGGGAGGGAGAATACAAAGGAACTGTTGTTCCTGATGTAACCTTCATCGGAAAGACCGGTGATGAACTCCGTTTCCAAGCGATATCGGGCGAAGATTCAGGAATTCCCCTCTTACGGGCACTTAATGAATCCGGAATGAAGATTCATTCGTTTGTCATACGCCAGCCAACCCTTGACGATGTATTCCTCTCACTCATCGAAGAACAGGAAGAAACCATGGCATTTGATCACCATCGGTTCAGGACGATGCTCAGGAGGCGGGCATGAAACGCACATTTACGTATATGGAAAGGGATCTGCGCCGATGGATACGGGGGAGGATCAACGTCATCACCTCTCTTGTTATGCCAGCTGCATGGCTCATCTTTGTCGGTTTGGCACTCCCGATCCGCTTCACCGACAACTACCTCGACTTCATCACCCCCGGCATTCTCGTCCTCACGATGCTCGGGGCATCCCTGCAGGGTGGAGCACTCCTGATGTTCGACAAGATCCTCGGGTTCCTCCAGAAGTTCCTTGCAATGCCTGCGCCAAGAGAGAGCATCCTTTTTGGCAAGATCCTCGCAATAACCTTGAGAGGACTGATACAGACAACGGTCATACTGGTGATTGCTCTTATACTCGGAGCCCATCTGCTTAATCCGGTCTTCCTCCTGCAAACATACCTGATCCTCTTCATCTTCGGCGTACTCCTCTCATCCATCATGACCACAGTCGCCCTCAGCCTTGAGGATCATGACTCCTATGCGGCATTCAACTCGATGATCGCTATGCCGCTCTTCTTCACAAGCAGCGCCCTTATGCCCTATGATCAGATGCCGGGATGGCTTGCATTCCTTGCGCATCTCAACCCTGTATCCTATGCAATCGATGCAATCCGGGCATTGCAAGAGGGGATTTTTCCGGCAACAACGATTGCAGGGCTTCTGATCGGTGCGGTTGTTGTTCTCTCTGCCTGTATTATAACATTCAGACGAGCAACAGTATAACTATTTTTTTTTGAGGAAGTATTTAGTCATACTAAAGTACACCATTGAACACAAATGAGTTGACCAAAACACCATTTCTTAAGAAGAAATGGAGTGACCCCGCGTATCAAATTTACCGGCAAACGGAGGAGTTCATGGGGGGACAGTTGATATGTGGTTGCTGAAACCAACCTTTGAGCAAAATTATTTAATTTATAGCAAATAATATTTCACACAAGTATAGAGCCGTGAGCCGATCTATTAACAGAGACTGGAAACAGGAGAATAATTGTCTGATGATAATTGCATGGAAAACCCGATAATCATTGATCGAAATCTTTTCAGAGCATTGCAGGGTGCGTGATGGGGATGAATATACCATTCATTACACGAAAAACTAATAAAGAGGATCGGGAAACCGAAACTCCAGATGCATCCCTGAAGGCAAACTCAACCTCCATCATCCCGTACTTTGTCCGAAAAACCAAAAAAGAACAATCACAGGTGTGTGAAACCGGCAATGGTTCCAGACCGGGTTCACTATCCATTCAATCCATCAGAGACCTTACCAACCGTTTCTTTTCTAAAAAAGAAGAAGAAAGCGATGAGGGGATCATCGATATCCCCCCTCTTCCCGATCTCCCTGAGAACCTTTCCGGGGAATGCCTTGAACGGTACTGGCTTACCCCGCCCCATGCATGGGCAGCCATTATGCAGGAGAGAGGGGCGATCGCCTACTATATTATTGAACCTTCAATTACGCCCCACGAACATGTCCTCCTCGAAGAAGTACACCATTATCTCAGGGATATCATCCTCTATGAGTCTCCCGGAAAACGGGGAGAGATGAATATCTCGGATAAGGATCTTCGAAATGCCTTATTCAAATTCGATCCCCTCCTCGTGAAGGAGAGGAAACAGGTACTGACATATATGCTGAAGCGGACATTCCAGGGATACGGCCGTCTTGATCCACTGATGCATGACGAAGCTATTGAGGATATCAGCTGTAACGGGGCAGTACACCCGGTATTTATCTTCCACCGCAGGTATGGAAGCATCCCGACACAACTTATGTACGGGCATGAGGAGCTGAACCGCTTCGTCCTGAAACTGGCCCAGAAGGCCGACAAATCACTCTCGCTCTCAACCCCTCTCGTGGACGCTTCGCTCCCAAACGGCTCCAGGATTCAGATCAGCTACAGCAATGTCATCTCCACGCAGGGAAGCTCATTTACCGTCAGGAAATTCCGGAAAGACCCGATGACCCCGGTACATCTCCTCTCTTTTGGAACCTTTTCCGCACAAACACTTGCAATCCTCTGGCTCTGTATTGAGAACCGGATGAACATGCTGATAGTCGGCGGAACGGCAAGCGGAAAGACCTCGACGATGAACGCACTCTCCTTCTTCATCCCGGAAAACGCCAAAATCGTCTCATTGGAGGATACGAGGGAGATACAGCTCCCACACAAGAACTGGCTCCCCACGAGAACCCGTGAGAGCGGAAACCGGGACGGTTTTGGAGATATTAACCTCTTCTCTCTTCTCAGGGCATCGCTCCGGCAGAGGCCTGAGTATATCCTTGTCGGGGAAGTGCGGGGGCAGGAGGCACAGACACTCTTCCAGGCGATGAACACCGGCCATACCACCTATTCAACCCTCCATGCAGGAACGGTGGACGAAGCAATCAACCGGCTGATCAACGAGCCGATCAGTGTGGCTCCGGCAATGCTCGGAGCCCTTGAGCTGGTCGTCATCCAAGGCCTCCACTATAACGAGGGGCTGGCATTGAGGAGGTGTGATTCGGTTCATGAGATTCATGTCGGGGGCAGGGACAGCATAATCACCTGGAACACGATACTCACGTATAATCCCTCAAAAGACCTTTTTGTCCATGAGGATGGAGGATCATTAGTTCTAGACAAAATACGCATGGTGCGTGGGTGGTCGGAAGACGATCTGAAAAGGGAGATAACCGTTCGGAAAGCATGCCTTGAGAGGCTTGCTGAAGACCGCGTCTTCGATCAGCTTTCGGTGAGTGAAGCAATAAAGGCTGTCCGGAGAGGGGAGCATGCCTGAGAACACAACAACAGCCGATCTCGCAAAAGCACTCCGGGGAGGACGAATACCAATCACGGTGAACACCTACCTCCTATATATCGCCGCAACGGCAATCGTGGCTTTTCTGTCCTGGATTGGATTGATCATCATCCTTGATTATCTCGGACTTGGGATCTCGATTGCCGGGATGATCCCGGATTCAACCTCACGTATCATCCTCCTTTTTGGTTTCCTGGCCATCGGATGTATCGGAGCATACATCTATCCGTTTCTGATCGCATCAGGCCGAAAAAACCGGATAGACCAGGATCTTCCCTATGCAATCACCTACATGCAGGCGCTCTCGACGACGATGACATTGTATGAGACATTACGGCAGGTTGCGCTGGCAAAAGATCTCTTCGGCGAGGTATCCCATGAATGCGGGACGATTATCCGCGATATTGAAGTCTTTGGAGATGACCTGACAACCGCAATGCGGAATATATACCATACCACCCCTTCCGCTTCGTTTGCGGATTTTATCAACGATCTTATCCTTTTATCGGAAAGTGGGGGAAGTATCACCCAGTTCTTCGCAGCCCGTGCCCGCTATTACCGGGAAGTGGCTGAGCAGGATATGCAGAAGAACATGAAGACAACCGAGATCATCGCGGAGGTCTATGTCACTGCGTTTGTCGCAGGACCGATTATTGCGATGATCATGATCGTTGCCCAGCAGCTCTCCGGGGGGCAGGGAACCGATTATATGCCGATGATCTATCTCGGAGTACCACTTGGATCACTGGCAATGATCGCAATCCTGTATATACTGTTTCCAGCCGAGGGAATGGAGATCCAACAGGGCAGGGTTGAGGAACAGGAATTTTTTATCAGCAACCCTGTTCTGCAGGAGTCCGAAGAGACACTGAACTACAAAAAAAAGGTCCGGACACAACGGACTCGTTTCTCACGAATTCTCAAGTTAAAAAACCCCGTAAAGCAGTATATTGCAGACTACACCTGGAGCATTATATTCGGATCCATATCTGCCACTATTGTAGGCTACCTCCTGTATGACGGATATTTCAACGAGATTGCACCAGGATATGGATTCCAGACCGGGATCTGTGCCCTCATCATCTCAGGGATTCTTCCACCCGCCCTGGCATACGAAGGACGGGCTCTCTATATCCGGAGGCTTGAACGGCAGATTCCGGAATTTCTCCGGATGCTTGCGGATATGAAGGATATCGGCATGACCATCCAGAACGCAATCGCACGCATCTCGCGATCGCAGATGGGCGTTCTCAGCACGGAGCTGCAGGTGGTATCAAAAGAGCTGGAGAGCGGATCAGTGCTCTCATCGTCTCTTGAACGGATGGAGCAGAGAATAGGCGTTATCTCTGTGAAAAGAGCGGTATCTCTTGTGATCAAGGCAAGCGAAGTAACCGATCGGATTCAGGAGGTTCTGATGATAGCCATCTCCGACTTTGAATATTACCTGAAGCTCAAACAGGAGCGGTTCACTTCGGCATTTACTTATGTCGCAATAGTCTACCTCTCCTTTGGCGTATTCCTCTATACTGCATACCAGCTGAATGTCTCTTTTCTTGAGAGTTTCGCCGAACTTGCCACAATAGACGCATCCAGCAATATCCATGATATGTTCTGGGTCGCAATCCTTCTTGGAGGGTTCTCCGGCATCATGGCAGGACAGTTATCCGTGAACAACCCCCTTGCCGGGCTGAAACACACAATGATCTTCCTTGCAATTACCGTGATCTGTTTTGTTGTCGTGATCGGGGGTGTTGGATTATGAGACGGTGTCGCAATATGAAGAAGTTACGCTCTGTGAAGAATGACGAGGCCGTCTCCCCGGTTGTAGGGGAGATGCTGATGCTCTCAATTGTTCTTATTCTGGTATCGGTGATGGCAGTCTCCGCTTTCAATCTCATTCCAGGAGATCGGGAACCACAGGTGTCGGTGATAATGGCACACTCATCCGACTCTGTTTCACTCTACCATAAAGGGGGCGACTGGATACAGGTCAGCGAACTCTCTGTCAGGATACGAAACCAGACCCATGACCAGCTCTTCAGAAGAGATGTATTCATTCTGGAGCCGAATACACAGACCTTCGACCTAGGGGCAAACCTCACGATCGTACCTGGCACACCGCTTGCTGGTGATGAAGAGGTGCTCCTATTCACCCATAGGGCAGTCATCTTCTCGGGGAAGGTGCCAATATGAGAGAGGATAGCGCGGTTGCACCCGTTGTTGCCATGATCCTGATCCTCGCAATCGTGGTCACACTCCTCTCTGCCTTCCAGGTAACGGTTGTTCCCACGATGAAAGAGCGATCCGAGATTGCGCATATCGCGGACGTGGAGAAGGCACTGCTCAGGTTCTCTTCGCATATCGAGGCGGCAGCAGCAATGAAACAGCCCCTCTCATTTTCCGAGACGATACAGCTTGGAGGAGGCGACAACCTGCTGAACTCGATTCGATCAGGCGGAACCCTGCATGTCATGAATGAGAACAGATCGTATCCTGTTGCCGGTATCTCTATTCAACAATCCGGGGATATATGGACAAATAGTACCGTTCACCTCGTCAACTTCAGCTATACCTCGGTTGGGAACTACTGGCGGGATCAGGGATATCGCTGGGGATGGGGGATAATGTTTGTTCATTCCGGAAACCGTGAAACCCCGCTTCAGTACGCTTCAATGAACGAGGCGAATCAATCAATCCTTGATTCCGGTTTTCCTGGCTCCCTCCTTACAATACAGGCAGACGAAAAGCTGATTCCTGAACGATTTGAAAACGGCACGATAACCGGCAATCTCACGCAGAAGGTAACAATACATATCAATCGTGTATCGTTTTCCAAAGGAGGCCAGAATTTTGTGAGCGGAAATGCCCACGCCAAAATAGCCCTTTCAACAGCAACATCCGAGACGATCGTTGACAATGTGACAGAACTTGAATTCCGTGTGTCGACTCAGGAGCGCATACCGGAAGCCTTCAGGGAAAATCTCAACAGATCAATTGGGAACTCATTATCCGCTTTCAGTTCCAAAACGGGGACTCCAGTACTTTTTGAAAATGATGAGATTAGAATATGGAGAATCGATACCTCCAAAATCGATCTTCTCCCGGATATAATCCTCCGGGAGATCGATATCACCGTGACAGGGGGATGATCAGGGAGAGCAGAGCTTCCTCCCTGCCTCCTCAGCCTCTTCCAGCACCTCCGGGCAGTCCCGCACCTTACCACGGTCAAAGAGAGAGAAGACGGCAATCTCCGCAACAATCTCATACCCAAGCGCCTGAAGCGGGAGCCGGAGGGCGTCCAGTGCAAATCCCATATCTTCCCGGCTCTCCTGTTCGCAGATAGAAGCGATCACTGCCCGCCTCCCCTGCCCGGCAAGCCTGCTTGACCACGCCCTCGGCCGGGTATCTTCAAAATCATAGAAGCAGTAGAGCCGGTCGATGAAGGCCTTCATCTCTGCTGTAATATTGTAGTTATGGGTCGGGGAGACGAGAACAAGTGCCTCTGAGGAGAGAATATCCGGGTACATGAGCGTCATGCCGTCGCGAAGCCCGGTACAGCTCTTATCCTTTCTGCACCGCTCACACCCGGTACACGAGGAGAACTGGTAGTCACGGAGATGAACAGCCTCTGTTGAATACCCACCATATTCAGCTCCTTTCAGGATATATTTAAGAAGAGTGTCCGAATTACCGCCTTTCCTCGGACTCCCGCTGATCCCTAGAACCTGATTCCCTATAGTAGCCATATGCATCAATGCGCCTGAGCCTCTATCAAACCTCTGGTCAGTATCAATGCCTCTGGAGAAAGAGGAGAAACAATGCTTCCCTGCCAACCCATCCATCCGGGAATAGCATCAGGAAGGAAGCGGTATGCGCCTACCCACTCTCATCAACATTTCGGAAACGCTAAAGCCTTTCAGTAGATACAAGTACAAAAAGCATCGTCCGAATAGGAACGGTGTACCGAAGAGGAGATAGTCGTGTTTCAATTACCAGCATATGTTGGCCCCTGTGCCTTTGGAATAAAGATGGGCATGGTCGTTCCGGGATCAGATCTTCATAAGATGCTGCTTGATGAAGCAGTCAGGCTGAATGAAGACGGGATGCTCTCAGAGGGCGATGTCCTCTCCATCACCGAATCGGTGGTGGCACGGGCACAGAACAATATGATCACAACAGAAGAGACGGCAAAAGAGGTCAGGAAGACATTGGATCTCAAGCCAGATAGCAGGGTTGCGGTCGTCTTCCCGATAGCAAGCCGGAACCGTTTTTCACTCATCCTCGAATCCATAGCAAAAGCGGTTCCAGAAGGCGAAGTTATCGTCTGGTTCTCCTATCCCGATGACGAGGTCGGCAACCAGATCCTCCCGCCTGAGGTTGCCGAGGAGCTTGATCGCCGGCATGGCGGCCTCTTCACACCGGATGATATCGACGGTAATTATACCCACCCCTTAACAGGCGTCAATTATCTCACGCTCTATGAAGAGATCATCAGAGGCGAGGGTGCAACACCAAAAATCATCCTCTGCAATGACCCAAAGCGGATAGCGGAATTCAATCCCGATGGGGTCATCATCGCCAATATCCACCCCCGTGAGAAGACAAAGAAAGTACTGAAGACAATAATCGGCAACTGCTGCACCCTTCAGGAGATATGCAGCAGCGGTACCTGCCCACCCACATCGGAATGGGGGCTTTTAGGGAGCAATATGTCCTCGAGCTGCCGGCTCAAGCTCGCTCCTTTTGAATCCGAAGAGTTCGTCTGTTTCCTCCAGCAGGAGATCAAAAAACTTACAGGGAAGAATATTGAGATTCTGGTCTTTGGAGACGGTGCATACAAGGATCCGACAAGCGGCATCTATGAACTGGCTGACCCAAAAGCTGCCTTTGCTGCAACAAAAGGGATCAAAGAGGTACTCCGTGAAGGCGTGAAGATGAAGTACCTGATCGACAAGTATCATGAAGAGGGACGATCTGAACTTGAGATCATGGAGATGATCGAGAAGGAATCACAGAAAGCCCGTGGTATCAGCTGCATCGAGTGCGAAGGGACAACCCCCCGCCGTATGGAGGATGTGCTGGCAAGCCTCTCGGATCTCATCACCGGATCAGCCGATGCCGGGACACCCCTTGTCCTGATCAAAGGGATATACTGCCCCCCAAATTAATCCAATTAAGAAAAGCGACATAGAGGCAGCCCTCTACTGCCTCTCCTCTTCTGACAAAATCATCGATTCGATGGCTTCACTCAGGGGAACGGGCTTTCCTTTGATGATGCCCCAAAGGATTGTTGGCTTGATAGAGTAATACGAATGGACACTAATATCCCGAAGTCCTGCAATCTTTCTCCATTCGATTTCTGGATAAGAGGATTAACGATCAACAGGAATCTGCTTCACCGCCTCTCCGATGATAATGAATTGCAACAAAACAGCATCAATACACATCGGATCACTGACAAATTCCTCAAATGAGCGCGATCCAACATATGAGTGGATAGATTCAATTGCATCATGAATATCTTCAAGATAAAGAAGAAGATTTCTAGGCATACACAACCTCCTTCAGCACAGATTCGCGAATTCGTGGTTTTAATGTATCGGCAATAACAAGATCGGCTCTCCGCCCAAGTAGATCCTCAAGGTAAAATTTCAGATCCATTAAATTATCAAATGTTTCTTCACCTTCCCTGAACTCAACAAGAACATCAACATCACTTTCCGGGGTTGCTTCATCACGGGCAAATGATCCGAATATTCCAATACGAGCAACTCCGAAGGACTTTCGGATATAGTGGAGATTGTGGTGGAGCCGGGTAATCGGATTCATCCTATAATCCTTTATATCACCAATATTTTTATATTCTCCGCTCATTCCCGATCCCGCCGCCATCCGCCTTCCGGAACAATCATCACAAACCGTGCACCCTCGCCCGGCACCCCCTCTTCATGGATGGTGATCCCGGTAATGGCGAGGATATCTCTGACAAGGAAGAGTCCAAAGCCGGTATTCTTCCCATACCCCCGCTCAAAGATACGCTCTTTCTCTTCAGATGCTATACCGGCTCCATCATCAACAACTGCAATTCTGAGTGATCCGTCCACCTCTTTGCATATGACACTGATCTCCGTCACCCGCCCGCCATGCCGGAGGGCATTATCAAAGAGGTTTTCAAAGACCTTCGGAAGCATCGGATCAGCATAAATGGCATATCCATCACACTCACATATGAGGCGGGTACGGCAGGGAGCTCTCAAAATGAAATCGATCTCCTGCCATTGCGGTTCCTGGGTGCCGAGATCCTGATATACACGGGTAAACTCAATCTCGTATTGGATCTTCTCTGTTGCCCTCTTCATCTCCTCAAAATAGCGGGAGAGCTCAGCATCCATTTCTTTATCACGGGAGAGTTCGATATAGCCCTGCACCACCGTGATCTGGTTCAGGATATCATGACGGGTGATACTTGAGAGGAGCGAAAGCTGACGGTTTGCCTCACGAAGGCCTTTCTCAGCCCTTCTCCTGATTGTAATATCATGAAGGATAATAATCTCTTCAGAAGTACGTGTCTTGAGAAGAGGATTCTTCCGAACTTCAAGAATTGTACCATCAAGGACAGAGATCTCTGTGGCTCCATCATCTATCCGAAGAGAGGGGCAGATATCAGTTATTTTCTGTCCGACTGCCTGATCAGAAGAGATTAAGAGATATCCTTCGGCAGCCGGGTTCATATAGATCAGAATGCCATCCGGATTCATTATAAGAAGGCCGTCATTCAGCTGTTCGGGGATCCTTGCCTGGGTGCGGGGTAGGACGCTGAAGAGGTGGTACCGTGATGATGCAAAGAGGAGGATTCCGCTCACCAGGATGAGGATCACAGGTGTGATCTGCAAGCCCGGGAAAGGGCCGAATTTCAGGATAAAGACACCATCCGTCACGACAGGGAGAAGGATCACCAGTATCAGTATGCCGATCTGCCTGCGGTACAGCGAAGGATAATCCATCCAGGCAATAAAAAGGAGGAATATGGTGAATCCGGTCAGCAGGCAGAGATATCCCGTATGGATCCAGAAAAACGAACCATATTCGAGGAAAAAGAGGATCAGATCCCCTACAGCATAGGTGTTAATCGAGGTATAGAAGAGAGAAAAGTATTGGTTTGTGGCAATGCCGGATAGTATCAGGATAGGAATAATCATCAGAAGAACAAATGCCACAAAATTTACGTACTGCTCACGCCCGGTATAAGAGAGGGCAAAGAGGAGAAGTGCCGATACAATCATGTATATGCCCGTAATTCCGATGAGGATTGATATCAGGAATATTCCGGGATCGATCACAAGCAATTGAAGAGCATACATGCCGTTCCAGACTATGGTGCCAATGATAACCAGCCTGACCAGTTTCCTTCCCGGTGCAAACGAAATATCCTCTGCCAGATGAAAGAGATACAAGCCGATTGCTATTGTTACAAGATAGATTATTGCAAATGGTGTGAACTGCAGGATCATCAGACAGATACCCATACATTCTTACAGATAATTAACATATTGCCTTCTGAAGAAAGGAGCTCTCACCCATGAGCCTCGAATATCATGAAACCCAGTACTTCCGGCAGCCGTGGCTCATCGCCCTTATTGCCGGGATTGCCATCATCTCCTGGTATACCGCACTGGTGACAGAACCGGTTGCCGGGCCGGTTCAGATAGGAATCATCCTCGCCTTCGGGGTGCTGCTCCCTCTCTTCTTTGCAGTGCTCAGGCTGGAAACCCACGTATCAGTTGATGGGATCAGCTACCGGATGCCGCCGATTGTTCGGAAGGATCGGATCATCCCCTGGAGCGATCTGGAAGCAGCCGATCAGCTCACCATCCGCCCGATCCGCGACTGCGGTGGATGGGGCATACGGTACTGCAGGCGGGAGGGGATCGCCTATCTCGTCAGCGGTAACCAGGTGATCCGATGCAAAAAACAGACAGGTGAGAAGGTGCTCCTCGGCACCCGGCACCCGGAAGAGATGATGAGGGCAATCCGCACCTATTATCGGGCCGATTAGCTGAATTCGACATTAACGGAGTTGCCAAGCAGCTCCTGCAATTCATCACGGAGGCGGGCCTGCTCATCCAGAAGCCTGCCTCTCTCTTCTTCCGCAGATGCAGCAGCTGTACCGATTCCCGATAACTCTTTCTTCATCTGATCCAGTTCCTGCACCAGCCGCTTCTCTTCCCGGACAGCGGGATCGGATTCCACCTCCTCCCTGATCTGCCGGAGTTGCTCTTCCAGGCGCCAGTACCCGGCAGAGGCTGCCTTCACCTGCTCTTCCAGATTCCCTTCACCAAAGAGCTGCTGCTCCTCACGGTTCTTTAACTGGAGTTCACCTGATGTGACGAGAGATCTGATCGTTTGGAGTGCCGGTTCCAGATCAGGAGAGATCTCCTTATCCGGCACCTGCCTTTCAGAGAGATCCTGAAGTGGCCTGAGGGCACCGGTTGGTGACTTATGATGTTTCAGGAGTTTTTCCGCCCGCCTGATCACGCCGGCAGCAGGAGCTCTCACCTGTGCATAGCTCTGAATGGCAACCTCCAGATCGCGTTCTGCAGAGGAGAGCTTCTCCTTTACAAGAACAGTGCTGATGGCTGCGAGCTCCTCTTCAGCACGCTCTATATCCTTGATCAGGGATGCTTCCCTCTCCTGTCCGAACTGTGACCGGCCCTCTGCCTCCGCCACAAGCCGGTCAATTTCTTCCAGCCTCTGGTATCTGGATCTGATCTCGCCGATCCTCTCTCTCTCTTGTGTGCCGGCGGCAAGGGCAGCCGTCATATCATTCACTGCCCGTCCCATCTCCTTGATGATCCGGCGCATCCGGGGCATCTCCTCTTTATAGACAAGATGAAGGTATTTTCCGGGACCTTTTGCAGCCGCAATCACCCCTTTGAGAATATCAGTTGAAACTGAATAGTACTCATTTGGATCGCCGGAGGGCCTCTTCTCTATTGCCTGCCTGAGTGAACGGACAGTCTGGGGGCGGGCCGTCTTTAAGACCGACTTCACCTTCGGGTGGAGCATGATCTCATCATCAAGGTTCGCAGGCTCTTCCTCAAATGCATCAATAAGTTCCTCAAGAGAAGTAAGCGCAATCTCAAACTCTGCTATCGGGGCGATGAACTTCTCAGCTATCCGGGATTGGATCTCAACCTCCTGTTCATCAAGCCATGAGGGCAGGCTGGAAAAGGGGATCACCTCCGCTTCAGGTGGCTCATCCGGGCGGCCGAGAAGGGCACGCAGTTTTGAGAACATGATATACTGAGTCAGGTGTGTAGGGTTAATAGTGTTTCTCATTGAAGAAAAAATCACTAATATGGAGGCGACCCACTCATCGGCCAGCCATAGTGAAAAGAATTGATTGAGGGTTTACATCATCGGCATGCCGCCACCCATGCCACCGCCCATGCCCCCCATCGCCTGCATTGCTGCCATCTCTTCTTCAGAGGGCATACCACCTGCTCCGGATGCAGCAATGATCTCATCAATCCTGAGGATCATAATTGCCGCCTCGGTTGCAGAGTTGATCGCCTGCATCTTGACACGAAGAGGTTCAATAACACCTGCTTCTTTCATATCGATCGGTGTTGCAGTATCGAGATCAAGCCCATTGGTTCTCCTCCCCTGCTCATGTGAGTTGCGGAGAAGAGCAAGCATATCGATCGGATCAAGTCCGGCATTCTCTGCAAGAGTCCGAGGCACGGCCAGAAAAGCATCTGCATACGCCTCGATGGCAAGCTGGGCACGGCCACCCACCTCTGATCCCATCTTCCTGAGACGGCGTGAGAGCTCTACTTCAGATGAGCCGCCACCGGCAACAAACCTGTTATCTTCAAGAGCAACACAGACTCCTCGAACACCGTCCTCAACAGCACGTATGGTTTCATCAACCGTATGTGACGAACCCCCTTTTATCAGGAGCGAGACGGCTTCCTTGTGTGTACACTCGAAAACAACAATCATATCTTTTCCTGAGAGTCTCTGTGCCTCTACTTTGCCAGCAAAACCGAGATCATCTCCGGAGATCGCATCTGGAGATGAGACGATCGTCGCACCGGTCATCTCGGAGAGTTTCTCCATATCTGACTTCTTCAGACGTCGAACCGCAAGAATACCCGCCCTGGCAAGGTGATCTCCTGCAAATTCATCAATTCCCTTCTGACAGAAGACGACATTTGCACCGGATCCGATAATCCGATCAACAAGTGCCTTCTGGATATCCTCTTCCTTTAAAACGAATGCCTGAATCTGATCCGGGTGTGTGATGCTGATCTCAGCATCAGTCTCTATCGCTTTAAACTCGATTGCCGCATTGAGAAGAAGAATTTTTGCATCAGAGAGAGTATCCGGCATCGACGGGTGAAGCCGCTCCTTATCAAGAACTATCCCCCTGATAAGCATGGAATCCCCGGCAGATCCTCCAACCATCTTCTCAATTTTGATATCCCGGACATCGACTTTACCCCAATCATCTGCACTCATCTCTACCGCCTCAACAATGAGTGACGATAGCTGATCCCTGACAGTCTCTGCACCCTTACCCGTCATCGCTGTTTCAGCGATATTCTTTAATAACTGAGTATCTTCGAGGCTGACTTCAAAAGAGGTCTCAGTGAGTATCTCTTCTGCCCTCTTTCTGGCCATCCGGTATCCCTCAACAATGGTGGTAGGATGGACATCCTGATCGATAAGATCCTGAGCCACCTTCAGAAGCTCACCCGCCACGAGAACGGCAGTTGTTGTGCCATCACCAGCTTCTTTATCCTGGGTCTTTGCGATCTCAACCATCATCTTCGCTGCCGGGTGCTCGATCTCCATCTCCTGTAAGATGGTAAGACCATCATTGGTTATGACAACATCCCCCATTGAATCAACAAGCATTTTGTCCATCCCTTGTGGACCAAGTGTTGTCCGGATGGCTTTGGCAACAGCCTTCCCGGCGGCGATGTTCTGGGTCAGTGCATCATAGTCGCGTGCCTCTTCTGTTCCTTCCTGATACATATTCGCATTCATAGAGCTGTCTCCTCCATACTGTTGCATTATAATCACCAGTATCTCCTTTTGCGTGGTTTGGACGGCTACATAAAGGTATCTCATGTACGATTCCGGGTCACAAAGGACGTCACGTATTTTTTTAATATCATATCAAACCACATAGAGCCAGAAAAGCAAAATAAAAAACTTTAGAATGCTTGATTCGGACAGTACATGTATCTGTCCAGGCAAGGGGATGGAATGAGAGGAGAACGCGTTTCTCATGGTGTTCAAGGAGGCTGAAGGTCTCATCCGACTGATCCTTTAATGAGAGGGTGGTGGCAAGATCGCCCGGCCTGACCATCCTTGGCCGGGGAATTTGAGCATGATGATACATTGCTCTCGCATTATCACAGGAGATGATAAGCATTATGGGAAGAGGATAGGAAACCTTGCATCCGGAGACGAGAGAATTGACTATTGAAACCATGCCACCTTTTTTTGCCACCATTGAAAGGATAACGGCAATCTGGAATCATTTAATTTTTACATAATGAATTAAATATAAATACACCAAGCGCCATTACAAAATAGCCAGTGATGGCATACATAAGGAGGTGACCGCTATGAATGAAGGATCGTCCGGTGGGTGTTCAGACAAGGCATCAGGCACCATCGACAAACTGAGGACACAGGCACTTGCCCGATGCCGGGATCGGATCGATGAAGCCCTGAAGCGGCCAAAAGGGAGGAAACCAAAACCCTGCAACCCCTCATATGGCATCACATCTGTGCTGCGGAACCAGCACGGGCTCTGAATAAAAGGCAGAGATGACATAAGAATTAAGCCTGCTCTTATGCTTCTGCCTTCTCTGCCTGTTTCCTGCGGTTTATAATCTTCTTTACTTTCTTTAACCGGAAGAGGTCTTCACGTTCACGCTCTTCTATTGCGATCTTGATCCCTTTTGCCATCTCTTTGAGTTCAGGTATCATCACCTGTTCAAGGGCATTCACCCTCCTCCGGTTCATCTGGATCTCCTCCCCAAGCCTTCTGAGGGATGTCTCTGTCTCGGCAAGTGCGATGATCAGATCCAGCTCACGTTCGAACTTCTCGGCAACCTCATCGATTCTGCCCGAGACACCAAGCACACTATAGCCCCTCTCAAATATCCCTTTTGAGATCACCTTCTTCTCAAGGACCGGAACCGGCACTCCCATGATGTTCTTCCCTGAAATATCCAGGTATACGCCCCTCCGTGTTGCCAGGGCAGCAGACCGTACCGCAACAGAATCATCGACTGCCACTGCCAGATGAAGTGAGTGGCGGGCAGAGGCATCAATTGCCTCAAGCTCTGACCGGGAATCTGATACATCCTTCATGATCAGAAAAAACTCCTGGATCAAGGCATCCATCTTCTGACGAAGGAGATCCTTTCCCTGTTCCGCAAGCTTGATCTGGTTCTTCACCCGGATAAGCTCCATCCGTGTCGGCTTGACCTGCTCCACCTCTCATGCCTCCTGGTATCCGGGATGATACTTCTCAATATAGCTCTCATTAATCCTCTTGAGTTCCTCTTCAGGAAGCATGGCAAGAAGATTCCACCCGATTTCAAGAGTCCTTTCAATCCCGCGGTTCTCATCACCCTGCGAGATGAAGGTCTTCTCAAACTCATCGGCAAGCTTGAGGTATTTCCTGTCCAGCTCAGTCAGGGCCTCCTCACCGACAATCGCAACGAGCCGCCTGAGATCCCGGCCATACGCATAGGATGCATAGAGCTGGTCGGCAACATTCCGGTGATCTTCCCTCGTCTTCCCCTCGCCGATACCGGAGTTCATCAGTCTTGAGAGGCAGGGGAGGACATCAATCGGCGGGTCTCCTCCCCTCCTGAAGAGATCCCGTGACAATACAATCTGGCCTTCGGTAATATACCCGGTGAGGTCGGGAACAGGATGGGTGATATCGTCATCCGGCATTGTCAGGATGGGAATCTGGGTAATCGAACCTTTCTTCCCCTTGATCTTCCCGGCACGTTCATAGATCGTCGAGAGATCGGTATACATGTACCCCGGATACCCCCGCCGCCCCGGCACCTCCTCACGGGCAGTTGAAATCTCCCTGAGAGCCTCGCAATAGTTGATCATATCGGTTAAGATCACCAGCACATGATGGTTCAGCGTATAGGCAAGGTACTCCGCAACCGTAAGGGCACATCGGGGAGTCGTCAGCCGCTCGATAGTCGGGTCATTGGTTAGGTTCATGAAGAAGACCACCCGCCCAAGAGCACCGGATTTCTCAAATGATCTCGTAAAGAAAGACGCTTCCCTGAAGGTGATGCCCATTGCAGCAAAGACCACAGAAAACTGCTCACCCTCGCCGAGCACCTTCGCCTGCCTGCCAATCTGTGCCGCCAGTTTGTTTGCAGGGAGACCGGCTCCCGAGAATATCGGAAGTTTCTGGCCCCGCACAAGCGTATTCAGGCCGTCAATTGCGGACATCCCTGTCTGGATAAAATCCTCGGGCTTATCCCGGGCCACAGGATTGATCGGCATTCCATTGACATCGACCTCCATCTCCTCGATGATATCCGGACCTCCGTCACGGGGTTTCCCGATCCCATTGAATGTCCGCCCCAGAATATCCGGGGAAAGCTTCATCATGAGAGGCCTGCCGGTGAACATCACCCTTGTCGATCTGTTGTCTATTCCGGTTGTTCCTTCAAACACCTGCACGACCGCAACGTCTTTTGATATCTCAAGAACCCGCCCCGATCTCTCCTCGCCATCCGGCAGATAGATCCTGACGATCTCATCATATGAGACATCCTTTGCATTGGTGATGAATATCAGGGGACCAGCCACATTGCTGATCGTCTTATATTCCCGGCTCACAAGAACAGCGGTCATTTAGTCCTCCTCCATGAGTGACGCAAAATCGCTGGAAATTCTGTTGATATGCTCTCTGACCATTTCAGCATCAGGGAGCTCTTTCATCCGCCCGATCACCTTCTTCACCGGGAGCTGCAAGATCGAATCGATTCCAATACCCCGGTTCATCGCCCGCTTTGCCATCTCATGGAAGCCAAGTATCACCTTCAGCATCCAGTACTGCTTGTCAAGTGAACAGAATGAATCGATCTCATGAAAAGCACTCTGCTGGAGGAAGTCCTCCCGAATCATCCGTGAGATCTCAAGGATCAGCTTCTCGCTGTCAGGGAGAGCGTCGGGCCCCACCAACTGGACGATCTCCTGAAGCTCGACCTCCTTCTGGAGAAGATAGATCGCCTCCTCCCGAAGATCCTTCCAGTCCTCTGCAACCTCCTTCTCGTACCAGTCCTCCAGACTCTCAAGATAGAGTGAATAACTTTTTATCCAGTTGACAGAAGGGAAATGCCGCCGGTATGCAAGGGCAGTGTCAAGCGCCCAGAATGTCCCGGCAACCCTGAGTGTATTCTGGGTGATCGGCTCTGAGAAGTCGCCGCCTGGAGGGGAGACCGCTCCGATGATGGTGATGGAGCCGATCCGTTCATCCTTCCCCTTGCAGACAACCCGGCCGGCCCGTTCATAGAATGCAGCAAGCCGGGTGGCAAGGTAGGCGGGATACCCCTCCTCGCCGGGCATCTCTTCAAGCCGTCCGGAGATCTCACGAAGGGCCTCACCCCATCGGGATGTCGAATCTGCCATCAGTGCAACATCATATCCCATATCACGGTAGTATTCCGCTATCGTGATCCCGGTGTAAATCGATGCTTCACGGGCCGCAACCGGCATATTTGAGGTATTGGCGATTAAAACCGTCCTTTCGATGAGGGGGAGACCGGTCCGGGGGTCGATCAGCTCGGGGAACTCATAGAGCACATCGGTCATCTCGTTGCCCCGTTCCCCGCATCCGATATAGACAACAATCCGGGTATCGGACCATTTGGCAAGAGTCTGTTCTGCAACCGTCTTCCCGGTCCCAAAACCACCCGGTATCATCGCAGTTCCCCCTTTGGCAAGAGGGAACATGGTATCAAAGATCCGCTGCCCGGTGATGAGGAGCGTATCCGGATCCATCTTCTTCCTATAGGGCCTGGGTTTTCGGGCAGGCCAGAGCTGCATCATCGCAATTTTCGTGCCATCATCAAGGATGCAGACCGGATCAGTGACCGTATAGTCACCCACCACGATCTCAGTTACCTTCCCGGATACGGATGGAGGAACCATGATCCTATGCTCGATATGGAATTCGGGAACAGATCCGATCAGATCGCCCTCCTTCACAGTGTCTCCGACAGAAACTGCCGGAGTAAAATTCCATCTCCGGGAGAGATCAAGGCCGGGGGGAAAGACCCCACGTGATATGAAATCACCGCTCATTTCAAAGAGGACAGGGAGAGGACGCTGTATACCATCGTAGATTGAAGAGAGGAGGCCTGGACCGAGTGCGACAGAAAACTGGGTACCTGTACTCTCCACCTTCTCTCCAACTTTCAGGCCGGATGTATCCTCGTACACCTGAATAACCGCCTCATTCTTATCCAGCCGGATGATCTCCCCAAATAATGCATCCGTCCCAACCCGGACCACCTCATACATCATCGATCCTCTCAGCCCCTCGGCGGTTACAACCGGCCCTGAAATTCGTGAAATACTTCCTGTCGTCACGCTCATCGCCTCACAACAATATTATAGCCGATCGCTCTCCTCAGAAGCCGATCGATGTAACTTTCTTTCTCCACCTGCTTGTTCCCCGAAGGAATTGGAATGATGATCGGCCGGTACGACCGCTCAACCCGCTCCATAATCCGGTGATCCAGTCTCTCTATGAAATCCTCATTCATCGCAATAACGCCGGTATCATCACGGTGGAGCAGCTTTGTTACGAGTTTCTCCGCATCATCGGGGTTTGCAAGCTCGATCACTTCAACACCCGCCATCCGGAATCCAGCGGCTGTTTCCGGATCGGTGACGACCATGCATTTATACATAGGTCATCACCCTCTGCATCTCCGCCTCAGGTACCTCTCCCAGGATTGAACGGGCAATGATTCTGATATTGGTGACTTCGTTCTGCTTGGCCCAGATATACCCGACAGGGATGGCAATACTCATAGGATCCTTCAGAAAGCATCCAGATCCTTTTTTGATCAGAAACAGTTCAAGTTCACGTTCAAGAACCGAGATCCGTTCCTGAATAATATCTTCCCTGCCAACCTCGGCAAGAAATGCATACGGCGTCTGGATCAGCTCTTTCACAACCTCTTCAATAGATCGGGCAGCCAACATCCGGACGAGCTGATCCCGTGAGAGATACTTCCCGCCATCGATTAGGTACTCGATGGGTTCTTCGACATGTATCCTGTCCCGAACCACCCGAAGCACCATTCTGATATTCGCCACATCGATCTCGGTTTTCATAAGCTCAAGGACAATGCCCTGGCTGTAATTGGCATCCCCTGTAAAGGCCGAGCGGGCATTCTCAAGGTAAAAGCGGTCAAGGGCAAATTCCAGGATTGCAAGATCGCGTTTTTCCAGGTAATCCTGCAACTTCCAGGTGAGAGGGCGTGCGTACTCGATTCTCCAGGTAGCAAGGAGGTCGATGACAGCCCTGATATCAGGCTGCTGGGCAAGCTCAATGAGTGCAGCATAATCAAGCTCTCCGGCAGGAACAAGATTCTCCTCGATCTCATCATTATGGGCATTGATCTTCTTTCCACGTAGTATCGTCTTGATATTCTGAATATCCCAACGGTTTAAGATAATCCGGATATAGATCATCTCTTCCTCTTCCCGAAAGAACCGAAGGATCTGTCGGAATGATATGACAAGATCCCGTCGCAATGCTGTCTCAATCTGGAGAATACCGGAGTGCTCGACACCTGCCTTCTGAAGTTCGGTTTTATAGGCAGTCTCTTCAAGCGAAGCAATGAGGGCATCGATATCCGGTTTGTTTGTCAGTTCATTGAGTGCATGATGGTCAAGGAGTCGGCTCTTCATTGCCCTGATCCGGGCATTTGCATATGAGTAATCCATCTCATCCATAACGCCTCATCCTCCATCAAGGATCGAAAAGACCTCTTTCCTGAGCACTTCCCTCGATCTCAGCAAACGGGATTCAATGGTGTTTCTGACGATGATGAATTCATCGGTTGTACTGGCAATGACACCGCCCATCGACTCGATGTCGGCAACGACTGTATGGCTTTGATTCTCTTTTTTAAGGATGCTGTTACAGAGCGCTTCATCCCGTTTGTCAACATGGAGAAGAGCGGATGCACCATCCAGTTCTGCCAGTGCCTCCAGAATGACTTGTTTCAGAAACTCTTCGTATCCGGGGCGATCCCTGAATCCGGCAAGTTCCTCTTCGGCATGACGGAATGTCTCTTCAAAGATCTCTTCCTTGATCTGCAACAGTTCAAGTCTGGCTTTTTCGCGAGCCGCAACAATCGCAGTCCGCTCGGAGAGAGCCACATTCTTCCAGTGCTCAGGATAATGCTGGTGTAATTTTTTACCTTCGGCTCGTGCCTCCTCTTTTATCCGCGCTACCTGTGCAGCTGCATACTCCCGAATGCTCCGGATCTCCTCCTGAGCTGATTGTTCGACAGCCTGTATCAGTTCATCAGTCATCTGCCACTCCATACCTCATTCGTTTTGTTGATTGATCACTGGAGAACAGCCCCCTGATTGCTCCGGCATTCCCCGGCTTTCAGTGGTGCTGTTTTCTACCCCCGATTACATGATCAGGATCATTGCAGCAATGACGAAACCAAAGATCGCAAGTGTCTCCGGAATTGCAAGCAATATCAGCATATATCCAAAGAGTTCAGGTTTTTCAGCCACCGTCCCTGCTCCTGCTGCACCGATCCTCGACATTGCGATCCCGGCACCAAGTGCTCCAAGCCCAAATGCAATGCCAGCCCCAATTGGCATACCAAAGTCCATAGTTCTACTCAACTCCTTTTGTGTACCTGATGTGTGTTCTTTGACAGACCCGCTCATTTCCTGCACAAAAGCCCCAGAATCTGTATTCAAATCGAATATGGAGATATTGCGCACTAAACATGATGATTGTATCATGTTGTTCATCCCAGTTTCACCAAACAGGTTGTTCATATCATCGAATCAACCCCGACCACCCTTCCCAAAGGGAGTATAGACTTTTCCTCCTCCTTCAGAGAACTTGGGGGCAAACTCAACAATATGAAGCCTGAATGAATGGAGAGACGCAACGAACATCTTTAACAGGACATTCATCAGGTGAATTAATGCAGCGACAATCACCCCGACAATCGCTACCTCCATCATCCCTCCAACCTGGTTGGCAATCAGTGCCAGAATGACAGATGCAGTCCCTATTGCCATAATACGTGCATAGGAGAGGACATTGGAGATGATACTGATGACTTCAATACTGGCGATCACCCCGCCGCCATAGATGATCATGGCAAGAGCAATAGTCAGCATCAGAATCCCCGGATACATCAGGATCTCCGGTATAATCTGTATAATTGCTCCGAGCAGGATAAGGATGCTGATGATGACGATGATCATCCCTGCTTTTTCACAGATATGCTTCCTGCATTCACAGACATACTTTGTGCATCGCATCTTGGTACACTGGTTGATGATGCCAAGAGTGAGGCCAAAGATGATATGAAATACCCCGATGGCAATTGACAGGACGAGCATCGGGATCAGGGCATCAAGCCGGTGCCAGGTGACACCCATGATCTCAAGCGGGTGCAACCAGCCCATATGCTCTCCAAAATCTCCGAAGAACTCCCCGAATATGAAGCCGAAGATGATCGTCGGAAACGAGGCTATGATCATCAGGTTCATGAGAGGATGTATCCAGTCGAACCGCTCTCCAAATTTCTTCTTCAGCAGCAGGGCAATGCCTAAAATAATGAAACCATACGCGATATCGCCGACGATCAACCCGAAGAAGAGCGGGAAGAAGACGGCAAAGATCGGAGTGGGATCGATCTCCCGGTACTTTGGATGTGAGATGACGCTTAGGAGGTACTCAAATGGCTTGAGAATTGCCGGGTTAGCATAGAATGTCGGTGCTTCATCCATCATATCCGGGGTTGTCGGCAGTTCATCTATGACGACCTCATCGCCATAGGTATCATGAAGGATCTTCTTTGTGGAAGCCAGGAATTTCTTTGGAATCCACCCGAGCATTACAAAAGTGTAATCGGTCTGGCCGAATTTGTTGAAGACCTTGATCTCCTCATGCCGGTCTCTCAGGAGGCGGGCAAGAGCAGCAACTTCATCCTGCCAGGTGAGTGAGAGTTCTCTGAGTTCTTCTTCAACCTCCAGGACTTCTCTGACTGCAGCAACCCGTCTCTCTTCATTGAGAACGAGAATCTCATGGAGTGGACGGTTTAAGTATTCAGGCGGAAGCCTGAGTTCGTTGACATTCTGTGAATAGAGAAGGGTATGGACATCGCTGGAATACTTTCTGTTAAAGATAACAACTGTTGCGATATTCTGCTCATCAATTGGAGCTGAGATCAGCTCACACTGGTTCTTTGTGATCCTGGCGAGTTTCTCCTTGATCAACTCCAGGATTCCTTCAAATTCTCCCTGGATCAGGATAATGGTAATCTCAAAGCCCTCAAGTGCAGGAATCTGGTCTTCTATCGGGAGGATCTTCTCTATTACCGTCTGGTATCGGGAGAGGTTTGCAATAGTAAACTCAAGATCGGTCTTCCGGGTAATGAGATCCCGGGTTGTTGCTTCAAGTTCATGGATGACCTCCTGAGCCCGTGCAAGGATTGATTTCTCCCCCTTTTGGCTCAGTTTTTGTATGAATTCTTCCTGCCGGTTTAGATCTGGAGGTTGTTTTGGAAGGACCAGCTGTATCCCTTCAATCTTTGAGAGGTTTGCAGCAATGGTATCTGCCTCTTTGGCCTCAACTTTCTGAAGGATGATACCACCCTGCTCATGACTTCGTGAGGCATCCTCCAGATGGATGGTTCCAGCCTGGTAGAGCGTATCAACAATAGATTCGAGATCCTTCTTCGGACCCAACACCTGAACCTTTACCATCCTCTGAAGCATCGCCTACGACCCGGCCCCTACATGTTCTACGAGTGTCTCCACCGCTTTTCTGATATTTTTCTCCCATCGGTTGCGAATGGCGAGTTCTTGCTCCTGCCTCCATTCGGCTATAGCTTCAATTTCTCTATTTATCGCCTCGATTTCCTTTTCATAGTAGATTTTGCCTTCTTCTTCACCTGCCCCGATACATCGCATAATGATCGCTTCGGCATCCTTTCGTGCTTCTTCGATCAATGCAGCGGCTTCGGATCGGGCCTCCTCAATTAAGACATTCATCTCGAGTTCTTTCTTCCGGATTGTCTGCAGGAGTGATTGTTCAGACACCATATCTCACCAACACCAATTGAGGTATACCCATTCAGCCGGATGGTCACCAGATTGCAGCAGTTGACACTTCCAGTCTGGCTGACTCTAATCCTTTTAACACCACACAAGCCTCACCCATAGTATCCCTGTAAACCGGATTATGGCGATTAGCTCTTCGCCCTCCGAAAATCAGGGTAGAACCGGGCGGAGTGGGAATTTTAACGTGATATTTACCTCCATGTTCCGGTGACAGCAGCCATCGGAAATCAAGGTGTAATAGCAATATAAATATTTATATTTTTCGTATAATCCTCTTGAGACGCGCCAATCTTAATAGAATTCATTCAAAAATAAGCGGGAAGCGCCCAACCATGCGCGCAATTAAAAATATAGTATGCGCTTTATTTTTTATAAATTAGAGAATTGCCTTTAAATTTTCTTGCGCGAGATTATATGATAGTTTTAAAAGATTTATCGGGAGATTAAACCTGTCTTATCAGGCATCTGAAGTTGTACGCCCGAATATCTCGCTGAGCTGATTCAGAGCCTCTTTCTTTATGAGCAGCCCATTCTTCAGGGAATATCCAATTTGAATAATCACCCGGATATCATTCAGTGTCAACCGCGAGAAAGAGTAGCTCTTCCAGGTCTCCCGATCGGCCTCTAACCAGAGTTCCTCAAGCATCAGGCGCAATGACCCGACATCCTCCTCGGAGATATCATTCCATTTCTTTCCCTGTGCAGAACGGATGATTGCTATTGCCTCTTCAATGCTCCTCTGTTGTTTGAGCAAAAAGACCCTCCGTCCCACCTCATCACGTTTCACATCCGGCATGCATGGTAGTGTATCACACGGGTATAAGAGCGTTGGCACCCTCGGTACACCGGGCCCAGCCAGCCATCAATCATCTCCGGGTCAGACGATACCTGATCCGGACCGTTTCAACTATTCATGTCAAATACCATAACAAACAAGCTCAGAGATACAGAATAGTCGTATCCCAAATCTATTTCGTTCTTCATCGACTAACGAATCCTATGGTTGGTGCCAATTTCGATCCGCTGCCCCTTATTGGCATAGTATATGCGATCACTCTCTCTATCGTTTCTGCATATCTCTGGGCAGTCGGCCGGTTCTCTGCACAAATCAGGCACCTGCTCCTCATCATCACAATCATTCTCGGATTTGCAATCTTCTCGCCGATGATCCCACACCAGTTCCAATCACTCTTCATTCAGCTTGCTGAAGGGCGGATCGGCACCATGCTCTTTGCAGGCATTATCGGCCTTACGATTCTGACTCTTCTTGCGGCCCTCTTTAGCCGCCACTTCTGCGGATACCTCTGTCCGATCGGGGCGGTACAGGAGGCTGCCTACACCATCCCGACAAAAAAGATTCTCATACAACAGAGAGGCATCCTGAGTGCAGTGAGGGCACTCTTCTTTGTTGCGATGATTGGAGGAGTACTTCTCTTCGGGATCGCACTCCTCGACTATTTCGGCTTCTCAGACTTCTTCAAGATAACACTCTCAGCTGGAACGCTCGTCTTTATCGTAATCCTTCTCATAGCGATCCCAATCTACCGCCCGTTCTGCAGAATCATCTGCCCTGTCGGGGCAATATTTCAGATGGGATCACTCCCAGCCATCTATAAAATCAGAAGAACAGACGCCTGCATTGAGTGCGGGAAATGCGAGAGGGTATGCCCCACAAACGAGGCAAAAGCAGGTGACAGTAAAGGTGAATGCTACCTCTGCCGCCGGTGCATCGAAGTCTGCCCAAAAGATGGGGCGCTTGTGTATAGACGAAAGAGGGTTTGAGAGTTCATGCACGATACGAGGCGCCCCGTTCTCCTGATTCATGGATGGAACAGCCATCCCGGGATCTGGAAGAAGATGATTGCCGGACTGGAAGAAGCCGGGATACCTGTATGGAACTTCGGCTATACTGAGAACCCCGATCCGCATCCGGTGACAGTAGCAGAAGATCTCCATGATTTCATCGCCACTATGCGAAGGAAGAACCGGTACCATGGTGAGATTGATATCATCACCCATTCCATGGGCACTCATATCACCCGCTATCTCCTCGAAGTCCAGGATGGAAAGGAAAAAGCTGAGAGGGTGAGGCAGTTCATCGGTATCGGCCCTCCGAATAATGGCTCATCAATGGCTGAGCTCTTCTGCGATCCCGTGTACGGGGAGGAGATGATACACCAGCTCGAAGGCATCTTCGTCCCTTTCGGATATGATCCCGAAGACGACAGCCTTGTGCAGGAGGTCCGCCCCGGCAGTGTCACCATGACGACACTGAGATCTGCGGGGATCAGGGATGATATCCGATACCGGTGCATCCTCAGCAGGAATATCTCCCGGACAGAATCCTTCTTCCCGATACTCGGCGGAAAAACATGGGTCTTTGGCAGGGATGGATCCTGGGATACAACATGGGAGGGAGACGGAGTGATTCCGCATTCGGACTCAATCATGCCTGGGATCCAGCCGGAGATTATTCCATTGGATATCTCACTATTTCAGAACTGTCCGAACCAGTTCTGCCACGGCAATCTCCCGAAGAATCCCGAAGTAATCCGATCTGCCATCCGACATCTTACCGAGAAGAACGGCAATGGATCGTTCTGACAGAATAGCCTGTCAGATCCTTCCCATACAGACCTTTTTTATACTACAACCCACTACAAACACCTGTTGAAAGGCATGAATACCATGCCTGACAGGAGAAGAGGATACTATGACAACAAAGAAGGAAGAAGAGGATAAGCTCGCTGAAACTGCAAAAGAAGTTGAAGAGAAGGCTCAGAAGGAATTCGAGGAGCTGAAGAAAGAAGCCGCAGCAGCCATGGAGGAGGCGGCAAAGAAGCTGAAGAATGCCAGGAGCAAGATTGAGGGCGAGGATCTGGAGGTCCTTGTGAAGGATATGGAAAAGACCCTCCAGAGCCTCGTTCCGGAGAAGATGCCGGATACCACGGAGGTGCAGGAGAAGGTCCAGGAAGTCATTCATGATGCTGAAGAGACGATCAGGACTGTTGCAGAGAAAGAAGCCGAGGTGATAAAGGAACGGGTTGAGACGGTGGAGAGCTTCGTTGCCGATCATCCGATCGCCTCGATCACCATTGCAGCCGGGGCAGGGTTCTTAGTCGGCATTATCGCAGCAAAACTCAGGTAATCCGGTATGAAAGAGAAAGAAAAGAAAAAAACCGGAAAGAAGGGTACCTCCCGGGATTACCTCTCCTGCATCAGGAAGCACCCGATCCCTGCCCTCTTCTTTACATTCCTCGGCGGAATAGGAATTGGCGCCTTCATGGCATATAAAATCGGAAAAGGCAGGGAACAGAAAGCCGAAGAAGAGAGGAAGCAGGGCGGAATCGCACCCCTCCTTTTGACACTTGTCACCCCATACATCCTCCGCCGCATTCTTCAGATGATAACCAGATAAGTCAGCGGGCATCAGGAGGGGCTTCCACTCATCCTCCAGCGACCGGCGGGCACCCTGATGCGAAACTCCGCTCCTGCACCGGCTGTTCCTGTTTCAGCAATGGAAATCCCGGTGATCGAGAGGATCTCAGATACCAGGTAGAGGCCAAAGCCATGGCTCCTCCCAAATGCAGGCCTGAAGATTGATTCCTTCTTTTCATCAGGAACACCGGGCCCGTCATCTGCCACGAGAATCAGAAGATCCCCGGAATCCTCCAGAGCCCGCCAGCGGAGGTGGTTCGCAGAGGCGGCATGGAAAATGGCATTCTGGCAGAGGTTATGGACCACCTTATCGAGCATGGGATCTGCAAAGATTTCAATATCGCTGATCTCGTTCTCAAGAGATAGAGACGAACCCTTCAGGATATCCGGCGCTATGGAATCGATATATGAACCAATATCCTGCCATTTTGGTGATTGTGCACCCATATCCTGATAATCACGGGTGAATTCAACCTTCCTCTGGATCGCAGTCACCCGCTCTTCCACCTGCCTGAAATAGCTCTTCACCTCGTCAGCCATAGGCATATCCGAGGCGAGATCAATGTATCCGGCAGCAACCATGACATCATTGAGTATATCATGTCGTGTGATCGCGGTTAACAGGTTTAACTTCTTATTCGCAAGAGAGAGTGCATCCTGCATCTCTATTCTCGCAGATATCTCCTGATCCTTCTCTGCGTTTGTATCAAGTAGCTGCTCGTATATCCGTGCATTCCTGATCGCAAGCCCAAAAACAGGGAGGAGGACCTCAGCAGTATTCCGATAGCCATCTACGAACTCAGGATGTGCGAAGTGATCGAGCCTGAACCAGATAAGCACCTTAGCTCCATACGCAACCGGCAGAAGAAGGCCGGATGCCCCCTCTTCATATTGGGTATCAGAATGCTCGATAAGTGAGGGTGAGAAGAGGAGTCTGAATAGGTGATCGATCCGTCTGATCACCTCCTTTTCGGTGGCCGCTGCCGCAATATCCCTGAGGAGATCAAATGCCATTGTGTAATCTGCGATCTGCTTTTCGCACACTTTCAACGACTCCATTGTTTTTTCCCTGAGGGCAACCGACTCAAGCGAAGCAAGGGTCTCCCTGAGCCGGGCTGAAAAGAGCTCCAGATCGATCGGAACAATAGCAAGAGGAACAGAGAGCCGATCCGCCAGCTCACGGGCACCGGCATCGGCACTACCATCATCGCGGGTCCTGAGATGAATAACCCGTCTGATCCCGGTATCAGGGAGGGGTTTCTGCCCATCTGACGGGGATATCTGGCAGGGAAATGTTGAACGATATCTTCCTGCGAACCCAGAGGAGATCATATAGGCGCCGGGACCGGAGAGTGAATGCAGTTCATTCTTCGTCAGAAACATTTCCGGAGATCTGAGGTGGGCAGAGAAACCGATCTCAGGTATCGGGGAAGAGCAGCCACAGCTCAGAACACAGATCTGATCGACTTCTTGTGAGAGTGCAGCATATGCCTCTCCAAACGCTTCCTTCCACTCAGGAAACGGCATACTGCAATGGGGATCAAAGAAGAGCGCCCTGATATTCGCATACAGTGAACCCCGAAGGGCGATCTGAACCTCCTCCTCAAGATTCCTGCATGCAAGGATGCCAACCAGTTTTTCTCTCTCCATCATGTGATCGGGTATCTCCCATATCGTCTGGCGGCATCAGCGATTGCTGAGATGACAGAATCACCGACCTGCCAGGGGATCTCACCATGATTATCAGAGAGGATGAAACCACCGCCGGGCCCGGCTTTTGCTACTGCCTCCCGGACGATAGCTTCTGTCTCCTGCTGCGACCATCGTCTCATCGAAACACCATCAAGGTTTCCAATCAGTGCCATCTTCCCGCCAAATGTCTCCTTCAGAAGACCGAGATCTTCAAGTGCCGAGACACCCAGGGCAACCGCCCCTGATGCTTTCAGCTCATCAGCAATCGCCAGGCTGCGGCCTGAAGCAAGGTGATAGGCAACCCCGCCCTTGATTGTTGGAATGACCTCACGGGCAATCCGGCAGCCGGTCCGTCTGGCAATGTCAGGGGGGATGATCGTTGGGGAGGTGACCGGGTCAAAGTAGACGACAGCAGTTGCACCGGCTTCAACCTGGAGATTCGCCCAGGTGGTGCAGAACTCACTATTCACCTCCATCAGATCCCAGAAGAGGGGATCGTCACTGAGGAGAAGATCGAGATACCGGGAGAAACCAAGCTGCATCACAGGAAGCGAAAACGGAGAGATCGCAACACCTGCAACCGGGACAGAATCGCCATACCGGTCCGCCAGGATCCGGGTCACCTCAAGCATCCGTTGAAGCGGAGGGCAGTCAGCCGGATCAGGCACTTCAAGAGCAGAGATCATCTTGGGATCCCGGATGGGCGGGGCTCCGGCATTTGGCGGACCGTTCTCAAAGAACATTGCAGTCCCCCCAAATGCCTCCACTTCAGCTGCGCCGTAACAGAAGCCGGTGAGGCAATCATGACCATACTTCTTCATCAGAAGCTCCTGGCCTTTAACCACATATTCCACCTTCTGATAGTACTCACGGATCGAGAGGCCAAGCTCACGGGCACCATGCATCGTGAGGTTCAGGAAGAGCGGAACACGATCCGGCTCTTCGTGGGAGAGGGCAGTAAGCGTCCGCTCAAGCGGAGTCATCTCATCCCGACTCATTTGTTCCCTCCTTCCACGAGACCCACAGCTTCTGCCGCATCGTGGGCAAAGGCATCCGCTCCGACCTCCTGCCAAAGCTGCTTATCAAAGAGGAAGGGCGCTCCGCCGACGATCACCCGGATTGGTATCCCCTCCTCCCGTATTCCATCCATCAGATGACGAACCTCAAGTGCTGCACGGAGCATCAGTGCCGATACAAAGAGTACCTCGATTCCATCCCGCTTTATCAGTTCGAGGAGCCCCGGAACAGTAATCCCGGCACCATAATCCTCCACACGATACCCGGAGGCATGGAGGGCAGCAAGGACGGTATCCTTGCCGAGGGTATGGAAATCTTCAAGAACTACAATACCAATCTTCGGCTGATCTTCGCGTATCCCTGACACGGGAAGCGGCAGGCTGCGGATGTACTCCTCGCAGATTCTCCCGCTGACATAGATCTGGGAGAGGGCGGCATCCCCCAGAGCCCATTGTTCGCCAATTGACCTGAGGGCAGGCTCAATCAGCGTGGAGATGCAGGCATACGGTTCATCGGGATTGCATGATCCCCCAAGGATCTCTCTGGCGCCGGCGGAATCTGACCTGAGGAGAGCCGACTCAAGAGCCTGTACTGAAGAACGTACATCTCCACTCTTCATAACTCTTTTAATGCCGTTTGGTTACGATAAAGGTTTGGAGGATTGCCGGTAGAAGAAGAGAAAACCCTTACCGGCCTTTCTCTTCAGAAGATAATCCAAATCGACCAGTTCAAGGAGATCAGATCGTGCTGTAGCATAGGCGACATGGTACACCTCGGAAACCTCTTTAATGGTGATCGCCATCCCAGGTGTTTTTATCATCCGTTTCAGTATCCCAATCTGGCGGAGATTGAGTTCATCTGATAATTCTGATGATGATAGTGCAGCCATCAGCTCTCTTTCATTCCTATCGATATAGGTCCGGATATCCTTGATCGTCTCATCGACCACCTGGATGTTATACCTGATAAAATATGTCAGATCGAGGTCATCAGTCTCGGTATAGAGGTATGCCCGTTTATACTGCCCCCGCGTATCATAGATCCTCCGCGATATCGGTAAATACTCAAAGAGCAGGTAGTTATTCTTCAGGACATACCAGTAGAAGACCGTTCGGGCTGTCCTCCCATTCCCGTCATTGAATGGGTGAATATACCCTATGAGAAAATGTAGGATGATACCTTTTACGATAGGATGAATAAAACTTCCAGACTCTGTATTCGCAAATCTGCAGAGTGCTTCAAGGAGATCCGGGATCTCTGCCTGTGGGGGCGGAGTATGCAGTATGGTACCGGATCCATCAAGGACAACGATATCATCATTATCCCGGAACCGTCCCTCATCTGAGGGGTTGGAGAGCGTATCAACCGTGATCATCTTCTGCAACCGGAGGAGAAGTTCAGGAGTAAGATCGTCTGCAAGGAGTGAGCGGATCTCCTTCATTGTCCGGTATCCATTGACGATCATCTGTTCATCACGGTTTCTTGGCACCCTCTGTTCCTCAAGCATCCTGCGGGCAACCCTTCGCGTCGTTGCTGCACCTTCAAGCTGGTTGGATGCGATCGCCTCCTCCATCAGAGAGCTGATCATATAGCGCTCCCCTTCATGAACAGCTGTGTCGACAATCGCTGAGAGGCTTTTCCCGGTGGTTTTGTCGATCTGATGAAGAATCTCCGGACAGCGATCCGGGAGCATATATCGAAAAGAGAGATCCAGTATGTTAAACGATCCATATCCGCTTCCTCCACCCCGCAGAAGTTTCATCAGAATCCAGATGTACCGTGGATCAACCGGCAAATCGCGAAACCGCACCTCATCCCAGTGAAGATACCGGCGGTTGGCATCATGCACAGCCTTCATTACAATCGGATCTGAGAGATGAACCATTGCCCGTACCATATCGTCATCAGTTATCCGGGGAAGAACAGGGACCCTCATGTGATTATCTCACTCCAGCGATAGTAGTCTATTGGTGAGATGTATTATATCACTTTCTATCAAATTGTGATGAATTGATAGATGTTAGTAATTAGTGACAGCTCCACAACTTTTTATATAAGGCGGAAAACAGCAGATAGTGCTCACTGAATTATCTCAAGAATTCCCTTGATAAGAATATTGAAGCTGTGAGAAGAATTTGAGCCATCAATAGCAAGATGTGGCGCAATTGCTCGTGATCCTCCGATCTTCTGATACCTATTGTTTGTGATCTTAATGAGGACCTGGGACGGTTGATCAACCTCATCAGGATTCTCATATCTTAGTACCTCTCTCGTTGAATGCAATTTCCTGATTCCAAGACCCTTTTTCACAGCATCCAAATCTCCAAGATAGAAGCTTTCAAGTTCATGACAGGCGATCCTTATAAGAACATCCTCATGATGAGCATTAATGCACTTCTGCCGTAGGTTTTCCTTGATCACAATACAGTCACCACCATCCTGATCTCGGATTACAACAAAGAGAGTATCTGGTGCCAGCCATCCCTTCAGCTTACGTATTATTTGTTTTTCAAGATCCTGTTTCCCTTCAAAGACAATAAATTGGGGATAGATACCTTCTGGCAGGATACGTGGGAGTACCCCTTTGAGCATCTCTTCAGCTGATCTCTCCTCAAGAAAGAACACCAATCCTGACATCAGGGATCAATTCCATCAAAAAAACCCTGCTTCCAGAGATAACCCATCTGATCACCGTCACTCATATATGAAGTAATTTGGGGATCATCTGCTGCCCGCATAACTGTTGTATAACCATCCTTCTTTTTAAGCCAGAAGACTTCTTCAATCCGTGTGGCATTAAGAAAATCCGGGGAGTGGGTTGCAACAAAGACCTGACCTCCACGGAACGCATAGCTACGAAATTCTTCTGCAAGCTCCATTAGGAGTTTTGGATAAAGCTGATTCTCTGGCTCCTCCACACAGAGAAGGGGATGAGGGGAGGGATCATAGAGGAGAACAAGATAAGCAAGCATCTTAATTGTACCATCAGAAACATATCGTGCGAGGAAGGGATCTTCAAATGAACCATCCTGAAACTTCAGGAGTACCCGACCCTCTTCGGTGGTTTTTGACTCAACTCGCGCAACACCGGGAACACGTCTTCCGAGGAGATCAAGAATTTTTTGAAATGTTTCTGGATGGTTTTGATAGAGATACTGGATAACAAGGGAGAGATTCTCTCCTTCAGTCGAGAGATGCTCTGCATAACCGGCCTCTTGCTCAGGTCGGGCTTTACTGATATGAAAATCCGAGAGATGCCAGTTCTCTATGAGATTTCCAAGCGTTACAACGGCAGGAAAACGCTCAAATTGGGCAAGACCCTTCACAGCGAGAATATCATTTGATTTGAGCTTCTGTTCCTCTTTCTGAAGGTCTTCGACATTCATTGTCTCACTGAACTCATTTGTAACGGCCGTCCCGACACCATTTGAAAAATCCAGAAAATGCCAGGGCTTTCCATGACTGCCACGCCGATACTTCAGTATCTCCCGCTCAACATATGCTCTTCCCTTGTCTTCATTGATTGAGAGGAAGTATGTTATCAAGGGTTTTTCGTGACTCTCCCTGAATTTTATCTCGATTTCAATAGGACCTTCTGCGTTTCTGCTCCGCACCTCGAAAAAACCCCGATTGCCACCAAGTTTCATGAGGGCTGATTTTATATCGCCCGATAGAGCATTTTTGAGAAAGCCAAACACGCTGAAGAGAGTACTCTTGCCCGTTCCATTTGCACCGACAATTACTGTAAAGTATGGAATATTGGTCATTTCCATATCCCGGAATGCCTTGAAATTCTTCAAACGTATTGACTCAATCCGCATCTCTTCTCCATCCTTTCAACGATCTTGACCGTACTACTATAAAATATACCCTATAATCAGATCTGACATTCAGGGCATTAAAAAATCTTCAGAAAGGTTCCGAAAAGACATTCTTCTTCAGCAATCTGAATGCTCATTTCAGACCAAGGATACGATCAAACACCAGATATTCTTCATACCCGGCTCTCTGGAAAGACAGGTAAAGGAGATAACCGGAAATAATTCTGATCTCAAAGGAGACGAGGGAAGAAGAGTCCTCGCCGCATTCATCGATCAGTGCCAGAGAGAAGAGAGACCATGGTTTCTTGAATTAAAATCCCTCCTCTCCGGTTAACAATCATCCTCTCCCAAGCTCCTTATGCGCCCGTGCAAGGTGCTGTGCCGCCAGTGCCCCAAGGAGCGAGAGCTCCCCGGCAAGCACCCCGGCTGCTACGATCTCGGCAAACGCCTTTGCATTGGCACCCGGCGGGTCCCCGCTGCCTGCAACCCCGAGGAGCGAGAGGCAGGCAGCCTGGGTTGCAATGCCTGTGCCGCCGCCGACTGTTCCAACCTGCACTGCGGGAAGCGTCACCGCCACATAGACCCCGCCATCCATCGGGTCAGCCGTTGTGATGCAGGATGAGCCCTCAACCACATGAGCCGGGTCCTGGCCGCAGGCGATATAGAGGGCGGCGATGACATTTGCCGCATGTGCATTGAACCCAAGCGCCCCGGCACGGGCTGACCCAACCAGGTTCTTCCGCATATTCACCTCAACAAGCGATGCAGCATCGCACTTGAAAACCTCTTTGCAGAGGGCATCGGAGAGGAAGACACCGGCTGCCACGGTCTTTCCCCGCCCCTCAATAAGATTGATTGCAGCAGGCTTTTTATCCGTACACATATTTCCGGAGAGTGCGACAAGCCGGGCCCCGGTCTCCTCTGCGATGTAATCAGCCGCCTTCTGCGAGGCGATCGTCACCATATTCATCCCCATCGCATCTTTTGTATCAAACTCGAACCTGAGGAAGACGCTTGTCCCGACGATATAGGGGACAAGCCCGATCAGCTCGCCATGGGAGGTGGTTGATTCTGCAATCTCCTGGATCTCCATCAGGTGATCTTCTGCAAACGCCGCCACCTCATGGGCATGGGCAACAGATCTGGCTGCAAAAACCGGGGCACGGGTCATCCCGTCACGGAGGATCCTGACCTCAGTACCCCCTGCTTTTGTAATCGCAGAACAACCCCGGTTCACCGAGGCAACCAGCGCTCCCTCGGTTGTAGCGAGGGGAAGCCATATGGTCCTGTCAGCATACTCACCCTTCACCGGAACCGGTCCTGCAACCCCGACCGGTACCTGCACGCAGCCGATCATATTCTCACAGTTCCTTGAAACCACCCGGTCAATCGGGATTGAATATGAGGCCAGAGGAGAGAGATCAGATCCCATCTCCTCCTCAATATACTCACGCCGGAGAGTGACTGCATCATCCGGCGGCAGCACTTTTTCTAATGCATAGAGCTTGAGGCGGCCTTCCCTCAGATCCGATCGATACTGATCCATGATCAGTCTTTTCTCATCCATGGCAATGTATTTTTGGCAGGAAGGGGATTCATGAACAGCTCAACGCTCATTTTCCACTCGCTTCACCGCGAGAGTGATCTCGCCGCCCATCTTCCGGGAATGGTACTTTGCTATCCTCTCCCACCGCATCCGGTCCTTCTTCTTCAGCATCCGCAGCCACATAGTGAGGGGGCGATCCCTCTTGCTCCGCCTGCAATCCAGACAAACAGGAAGTTTTTTTCCCCTTTCAGAGCCTGCCATCGATGACCCTTGTGGATCTGTTCCGGCGGTTGAAAGATACCTGCCACAGTACACACAGGTAGCATATCCCATAGTAAGAGTACAAGAACGCCGGTTCCTATATAGCTTATCAGATAAGCTGATGCAGTGTCGTCCGCTCCCGGAGAGGGCGTCCAATATCCTCTGCCATTCGCTGCATTGCGAGCGGATCGAGGAAATCCGTCTGGACTGCTCCGGCACTCTTTGAGATCGACTCCTCATACACCGTCCCGCCAAGATCGTTTGCACCGGCAAGCAGCAGAAGCTGTGCCATCTTCTGTCCAAGCTTCACCCAAGAGACCTGGATATTTTTGATATTATCGAGGAATAACCGGGATACCGCATGCATCAGGATATCCTCCCTCCCGGTGGCACCGGCCCGTGCCAACCCCTTCTGGTAGATCGGGGTCTGCGGGTGGATGAAGGACAACGGTACAAACTCTGTGAATCCGCCGGTCTCATCCTGAATATCCCTGATAATGGCAAGGTGGCGGGCGCGATCAGCATCTGATTCTATATGTCCGTACATGATGGTTGCCGTTGTCGGGGTGCCCATCCCATGGGCTTCTTTGATGACCCGCACCCATTCGGCAGTTGGGATCTTGCCGGGGCAGATCTGATCGCGAACAGAATCGACCAGGATCTCAGCGGCGGTCCCGCAGAGGGATGCAAGACCCGCCTCTTTCAGCATTTTCATGACAGCTTCAGTCGAAATCCCGCTTTTTTGTGCCGCATATGCAACCTCCATCGGGTTTCCTGCATGAATATGGACACCCGGCGCACCTGCCCGGATTGCCGCGATGATCCCGGCGTACTGATCGGCATCATAATCAGGATGGAGACCGGAAACCGAACAGATCTCAGTGATATGGTGCCGGTCAAGTGCTTCCCGTGCCTTTACACGAACCATCTCAAGCGAATGCTCATAAACATCAGGATCACCGGGTTTCCTGGAAAAACCACAAAAACCACAGGAATTTATACAGACATTCGTCACATTGATATTCTGGTTCCTGACAAAAGTAACAGCATCCCCAACAGTGATCTCCCGTGCCCGGTCTGCCGCTTCTGCGATCCTCAGCACGTCCCTGCCGGTTGCAGAGAGGAGTACGTTCGCATCCTGCTCCGTCATCCGCACACCCGAAGATACATTCCGGAGGATCTCCGGCACACCCTTTCCCATACAGAGTGATTAACCAAACACCAATAAGAAGTATCCGCACCATCCTGTACTGATGAAAGAGGGATGGGGCGTCAGGGTACACAAAGTGGAAGGCGAAACAAAACGCCAGGAGCTGATCGCAGGCAGTACACTGGATCGCACCCTCCGTCCACGGGCAGATGGATCAGATCTCCTCATCCCGGTCACCGGCTCACCACCTGGTACTGAGCGCGCCCTCTTTGAGGAGATACAGGTACCGCCACCACTGCCCCGGCATGATCAGGTCGGCGGCATTATGATCATGCAGGAGAATGACGTTGCCGGAGCAGAGGAGCTCCTGAAAGCACGCCCCTCCACCCATACAGTCCTCTATTCTGATGGTGCTGTCGAGGGAGAGTTCCGGACAAAGTCATTCATCACTCTGGCAGGCACTCCCACCACCCGGACAAGCATCTCCGAGTATGGCCACCGGCTCACAATCGATCTCTCTCAGGCCTACTTCTCATCCCGGCTTGCAACAGAACGCCAGAGGATCCGATCAATTGTACAGGAAGGCGAAGTGATCTGCGACATGTTCTGTGGTGTTGGACCGTTTCCAATCGCCCTTTCAGATCGGGCATCATGGATCCTCGCCTGTGATAAGAATCCTGCTGCAATCCATCTCCTGAGAGAGAACCTTCAATCAAACCATACCGAATGTGTCCTCCCGATGCTCGGAGACGCACGCCGTCTTGGAGAACTCTTCCCATTTACATTCGATCGCGTCCTGATGAACCTCCCCATGATCGCAATAGATTTTCTCCCAATTGCGGATCAGATAACAAAACCTGACGGTACTATCCACCTCTATGCACTCCAGGAAGAAGAGGGAAAATACAGAGAAACGATCCGCTCGGTTATCTCAGACTGTACCATCACCGAGCGGTTCCTGAGATCCTACTCTGCCGGGAGATGGCACGCAGTCTATGATATAAAAAAAGATCAGGCCGGGACGAACTTCGTCCCGTAATGGATAATACCGGAAGGCCCGTCTTCCGCAATCACCCTGAAGACCGATTTAACCGGCATCCCGAAGGTGATCTCTGAGGGATCGCAGATCACCTGCGAGGTGAGACGGCAGCCATCTTCAAGCTCGATGATCGCAAGGACGTACGGCGTCAGGTTCGAGAACTGGTCGCTTGCAGTTCTGATCACTGTATAGGTAATAACTGTCCCCCGGCCGGAACAGTGGTGATCAACGATCTTGCCATCCCTCCGACAGTCCGGGCAGAGAGAACGTGGTGGGAAGAAGACTGTATTACAGTTCTCGCATTTTGTTCCGATCAGGTTATATCGCTGGGGAATCTTTCTCCAGAATCGCGCTACCGTCATCCTTTACACCCTCCTGAAGAGATGGCAGACAACAGTTGCACCTGAACCGCCGACATTCTGAGTCATACCTATTTCAGCACCGTCAACCTGCCGCTTCCCTGCCTCGCCACGGAGCTGGGTGACAACCTCCCAGACCTGTTTCAGGCCGGTCGCACCAACCGGATGACCGCATGCTTTCAGGCCACCTGAGGTATTCACCGGCAGATCCCCGCCGATATAGGTCTGTCCCTCCTCATAGAGCATACCTGCCTCACCTTTCTTCACAAAGCCAAGATCTTCAATCGCACAGATCTCTGCAATCGTGAAACAGTCATGCACCTCAACGAGATCGATATCCTTCCGGTCAACCCGTGCCCGTTCAAAGACCCGGTTCCCGGCAGCAACCGATGCATCAAGGGTCGAGATATCCCGCCGGTCATGGAGTGCTATCGTGTCGCTTGCCTGTGCGGTGCCGATCACGGTAACCGGGGCATCGGTAAATTCACGTGCCATTTCAAGAGGAGCTACAACCACCGCCGCACTCCCGTCAGAGACGGGGGAGCAGTCAAAGAGCCGGAGGGGATCGGCAACCAGAGTCGATCTCAGGACGGTATCGATGGTGATCTCATTCTGGAACTGTGCTATCGGGTTCATCGATCCATGGTAATGGTTTTTTACGGCAACCATTGCAAGCTGTTCGCGGGTAAGCGAATAGCGGTGCATGTAATCGGTTGCGATCATCGCATACAACCCGGGGAAGGTTGCCCCGGCAAACCCTTCCCATTCACGGTCTGCGGCTGCCGCAAGGACATCGGTTGAGTCCCCGGCATCAGTCATCTTCTCAACACCCGCTGCAACGACGATATCCTCCATACCTGAGGCAACCGCAAGCACCGCCTGCCGGAAGGCGAGACCGCCTGATGCACAAGCAGCCTCGACCCGTGTCGCCGGGGTGTGACCTGCACGGGTAAGCCCGGCATAATCTGCGATTAAAGCCCCGATATGCTCCTGTTCAACGAACCTTCCGGCACTCATGTTACCGACATAGAGTGCATCTATGGATTCCCCACCGATTCCTGCATCCTCAATTGCGAGGGTTCCTGCCTCCACAAAGAGCTCACGGAATGAGGTCCCCCACCGCTCGCCAAACTGCGTGCAGCCAATTCCAATTACTGCCACATCTCTCATTCTTGCATCACTATCTTCCCTTTGTGTCTGGCATACAGTGCATAATCGAGATATCTGAGATTCTTCTGAAGCTCCGCAACTGTGGGGGCTTTTGAACGATCGATAGCCGAATCGATCGCATCTGTCACCGTGATGTCAAAGGCATCTGATCCCGAACCCGAACCATAGCTACAGACAAAGATCCGGTTCCCCGGCTCGGCAATATCCAGTGTTGCTGCCAGGCCAACCGGAGATGCCCCCGAGTACGTATTACCAACAGTCGGGACAACAAGCCCCGGCAGGTACTGCTCTTTTGTAAACCCGAGCACCTGTGCCGCACGGGTGGGGAACTTCGCATTCGGCTGATGGAAGACGGCATAATCGTAATCCGAAGAAGATGTTCTCTCTTTCTCAAAGAGGAGACGGCTTGCGCCAAGTACATGCTTGAAGTACCCGGGATCGCCTGAGAAACGACCCCCGTGTCTTGGATATGCCTGCCCTTCCCTCCGCCAGAAATCAGGGGTGTCGCTTGTGTACGAATGGGTGGCAGTGATCTCTGCAATCGGATCGTCGTTACCGATAAGAAATGCAGCGCCACCGGCGGCTGCGGTATACTCCAGTGCATCACCGGGTGCACCCTGTGCGATATCAGCACCGATCGCAAGACCGTACCGTATCATTCCTGACCCGACAAGCCCCATACAGGTCTGTATTGCCGCAGTCCCTGCTTTACAGGCGAATTCGTAATCTGCTGCCGTCATGACAGGCGTTGCCCCTATAGCCTCGCCAACGGTAACTGCGGTCGGTTTTACCGCATAGGGATGCGACTCGGATCCGACATAGACTGCCCCGATATCATCAGGGTTGATCATCCGGCGTGCGAGTGCAAATCGTGCCGCCTCAACTGAAATTGTTGCAGTATTCTCGTCAAGATCCGGAACCGACTTCTCATAGACCCCAAGGCCCCCTGAGATCTCAGATGGGTTTGCACCCCATACACGGGCGATCTCCTCGACCTTTACCCGAAAACGGGGGATATATGCCCCATAGGTGATTATGCCTACCATTTCTGTTTCCTCAGTTTTGTTATGATCTCCTTTACCGAATCTTCTGTCGAGAAGACACAGATCCGGTCACGTTCAGCCAGCTTTTTTACCAGGGGATGTACCAGATCATGATCAATTCCCTGAAGAATAACACAGGGAGGCTTGAAAGGGGTGACGCGGATTGCAACCATCGGCGATTTGCCACTTGAAACATCCGTGAAGATCAGTGCCCGTTCCGTACTCCACCCATAGATCCGGTTAAACTCATTTGGTGAGAGTGTCAGGATTGCATTGACACTGTTGACCACGGTATAGCCGACCACACTGTGATCTGCATCACCACAGATGAGATGGCAGTTGATCAGATCGGCGATTTCAACCATCGGTATGGCATCGGAGAAATCATGGAGATCATAGATGACATCCTCATCAAGATTTGAGAAGAGCATCTTTGAGTACTTCTCCAGATACGATCCACCATTTGCCTCATCAATTGCAAAGAGGCTGTCGACGATCTTTCCGACAACAGCCGTACCAGGACTTTTACGCCTTCCGCTCTCATAGTCACTGATCACCGACGGGGAGAAACCAAGATGCTCGGCAAGGACGCCCGGTGAAATTTTGAAGCTCGTCCGCCATTTCTTGAGCGCTTTGCCGGGCATATCAGAGAGTGTGATCTCCCCTGCAATCTTCTCTGCCAGCTGCTGGTGATGTCCGGATTTCACCTGTACTGCTACGGCTTCGTACCAGATATATCTAACGAACAGAAGTTCGACATTTCACGAAGTCGGGCGGAGGTTGCTCTCTTCTCCAAATCTCCCTTCCAATAAGAAAGTGAGATATCCCGATACCAGTACCCAAAGGGCAACTCATCACCATCCAATTCACAACAATTATCTCGTCCTGAGCACGATACCTCATTATCTGCCATGACAGAACACCTCCGCTTCTGCGAACACGGAACAAAGTATGCCCTCCCTCTCAGTACTATCCAATCCACACTCATGATGGTCACCATCGATGAAGAGGCGGGAGGAGTGATCAATTTTCATGGGAAGCAGATTCCGGTCTTCGCACTCGATCTCGATTTCAAAGAGAGGAGGGAGATACACGCATCTGATTCCCTGATCATCACAGCCATCAAAGGGAGTGAGATTGCCCTCTGTGCCGATGCAATCGAAGGAATAACGGCAGTAGAAACTTCCTTGCCGGGAAAAATGACCGCCACCCTGATCGCAGATGACGAGACCATCATCATCTCCGATCTCTCTGCAATGCCGCTCTCCCAATCTATTCAGCCCCCAAAAGATCTGGAGGGACAGGCAATTCTGGAGCGCCGCGCACGCTCAATCGCCCTACCGGATAATGCATATGAGCAGATCACCTATCCGGAGATCCTCAGGTTCTCCCTGGGCTATGTGGAGTATGGCATTGAGATGCAGTATGTCAGGGAGGTGATCCTGACCGGAGAGATCACCCCGGTCCCCGGAATCCCCCCATTCATCACCGGCATATCAATTGTCAGGGGCAGAATCATCTCTCTCGTTGATCTCAGGAAATTCTTCGGGATACCGGAAGTGGGACTGACCGACTTCAACCGCGTGATCATCCTCTCAGACGGCAGGATGACATTCGGCCTTCTTGTCGATCGGATCAGGGGCACATCACATCTCAAAAAACCCCTATCCCCGGCAACAACCAGGACAAATATCCCGGAAAGCCACCTTATCGGCATAACAGGCGAACTGATCGTCATTGACGGAAAAGCCCTCCTGACTGACGAGTCGATGCTGGTCAATGAACAGGATAACACAGCAACCATTCAGATGAAAATGAACCCGGAATAACGCTCCGGGAGGTACGCAATGGACAGACTATTTGCAGACAGAAAAGTTGGAACAAAGATCCTGGTGATCTGCCTTCTTCTTGCGATCATTCCGACATCGCTTGTCGGGGTGGTTTCATACACAAGCTCAACAGGTGTCATCAACCAGCAGATCGAGATGCTCCTCCAGACACAGAGCACGGATATGAAAGGGTGGACCAATGATGTCTATACCCTGACAATGAATAAGGTCGACAGTGATTTAAACGTCCTTCGGCAGCAATTCTATGAGAAAGGAACTCCCGAGATCATTGACGGGAAGATGACGCTTGTCGCTCAGGACGGCAGTAAATATGTAGTCAATGATAATTTTGAGATTGTCGATCAGGTTCAGGGACTCGTTGGGGGGGCCGCAACGGTCTTCCAGGTCTATGACGATCATGCGATCAGGATTGCAACCAATGTCATAAGTCAGGATGGAGAGCGGGCCGTTGGAACACGCCTGACCGAGGATGTATTTGACTACTCGGTCGTTGGAGGTGAGACCTTCTATGGATCCCGTGATCTCTTCGAGGTCCGGTATGTTACCGCATACGAGCCGATCCGTAACAGTAACGGAGAAGTCATTGGCATCCTCTTCGTCGGAACAAAAGAGAAAGAAACACTCGATGTCGTCAGGAATAGTATTCGCCAGACCGTTATCGGTGAAAACGGGTACATGAAAGTGATTGATGGAGATGGCAATGTCATCGTCCATCCAAGAAGTGAAGGAGAGAACTGGGCCGACAGGGAATTTGTCCAGACGATCATTGCCGAAAAAGAGGGGATCCTGTATCATACCGTTAACGGCAACGAGATTATTGATGTATATACCTACTTTGAACCCCTCGACTGGTATATCGTTTCCCGTGCCTATCTGGCAGACTTTACAGGGCCAATCAATACTATCCGCGACACTCTTGTCATCGTTATTCTCTCTTCGATCATCGTCGGAGCCGTTGTCGCCATTCTCTTCGGCAGATCGATCTCAGAACCACTCCAGCAGGTCGTGTTAATGATCAAGGAACTCAAAAGCGGCCATCTCACTGCCAGATTGAATATCAACAGAAAAGATGAGATAGGAATCATGGCCGAGACGATGGACGAGTTTGCCGAAAATCTCCAGACAAATATCGTCGGAAATATCAAACGCCTCGCAAATGGCGAGTATGTCGAGGAGATTGAGATTCAGGACGAACGTGACGAGATACGGCCTGCAATCCGCATGATGATGGAGTCACTTGACCACCTCCACAGAGAGACCCTCAGGATGACCGATGCCGCATGGGCAGGGGATCTGAAGATCCGAGGTGATGAGAAGGCATTCCACGGCAGTTACCGGAGAATCATCGCCGGTTTCAACAAGACGCTTGAGAGGATCACCGAGCCGGTGAACGAGGCGATGAGGCTTGCCGGGTACTATGCTGCCGGAGATTTCACGGCACGGTTTGATCCCGACATTCCGGTTGCAGGCGAGTTCATCGCATACCGCGATGCACTCAACACAATTGGTATAGAGTTATCACGGCTGATGAAACTGATCACCGAAGAGCTGTATGAAGGAATCTCGGTCATCTCGTCAGCATCAAGCGAGATCATCGCGGTTACCTCCCATCTATCCTCGGAGAGTTCGCAGACAGTCAGGATCGTTGACGAAACAACAGATGCAGTCGAAAGCGTCAGGATACAGACCGACCGCGCCAATCTGAAGACACGCGAGGTTACTGAGAAAGCGATGAAGACCAGCTTCGTCAGTAAAGACGGACAGCGATCAATCCAGGAGATCCTTGACGGAATGAACCAGATCCGGCGCCAGATGGATGTCATCGGAACAAATGTCGTCAAGCTCTCTGAACAGAGCAATGCAGTCGGTGAGATTATCGCCACAGTCACGGATATCTCCGAACAATCGAACCTTCTTGCCGTCAATGCCTCAATTGAGGCGGCAAAAGCAGGCGAATTCGGGAAGGGATTTGCCGTTGTTGCAGATGAGATTCATAACCTTGCCGAACAATCCAAACAGGCGACATCGCATATCAGGACGATCCTGACCGATATCCAGCGTGGAGTATCCGGAACGGTTGTTTCGGTCGACCGGGGATCGGCATCAGTTGAAGATACCGTCGGGCTGACCGCACAGGCACGGGAGGCAATTGAAGTGCTTGCATCAGCTGTTGCAGACTCATCCAAAGAGGCATATGAGATTGCTGATTCGATTGCCGAGCAGGCGAGCGGTATGGACAGAATTTCCCATGCAATGGAGAAGATTCAGGAAGCGGCCAGGAAGAATCTTGAAAACACCCAGAAAGCAGAGAAGACAGCAGAAGATCTGCATGAACTCGGTATCCGCCTGAAGAAGATCACCGAACAGTACCACGTCTGATATGCCGGGAACGGATGAAGATTTGAGGGATGGTCTTCTTGCAACCTTCCGGGATGAGGCAGATGAGATCCTCGCATCCATCACCGAGGATCTCATCGCGCTTGAACGGGGTGGGGGTGAGATCGATCCCGCAGTCTCAGAGTCGATCTACCGGAGGACGCACAGCCTGAAAGGTGCTGCACGGGCAGTAGCACTTCGTGAGATTGAATCGATCTGTCAGCACCTTGAAACAGCACTTTCCGGTGTCCGGAGTGGAGATTACATCCCTGATAGCGCAGGGTATGATCTCTTTCACCGGGCCGTTCTTGTCATTCGATCGATCATTGCCGGGGAGAAGGTATCTCCGGTTGCAATCATCCGGGAACTCAGGGCTATCAGGAGCAGTACCACACACGCTCAGAAAGAACAGGAACCATATACTCCAAGAAACGAACTTCCCCGCATACGGGAGACCGAGACGATCCGGATTGCAACAAAAACCCTTGATCGCCTCATCGGCGGATCAGATGAACTCTTAACGGCACGGCTCATGCTTGCCCACAGGATGCGGGAACTGGATCATATGATGCTCGATGTCGCATCATGGCAATGGGCACAGGTCCAGATCGCAAGCGACATGCACGTCATCGAAGACTTAATCGAATCGGGAAGAGAGATCAATGACCGTGACATTCGCGCAATTGACCGTATCATCCATTTTTTAAAGAAAAACCGTGAATATATCGATTCTTTCAAGTTTGACCTCTCAAACCAGCTCCAGTCAAATACCCGTGAGCGAACCGTGCTTGAGTCGGGGGCACTCTCCATTGCGGCAACCATTCATGAAGCAGTTCTGATCCCCTTCTCCCAGATTCTCGTTCCATTCCAGATGTTTGTCAGGGAAGTTGCGGGATCATCCGGCAAACAGGTGGATTTTATCGTTGATGGCGGGGAGATCGAGATCGACCGGCGTATTCTCGAAGCCCTCAAGGACCCTCTGCTCCATATGACACGAAATGCGATTGATCACGGTATCGAACATCCGGGCACCCGTATCAGCAAGGGGAAGAATCCAAAGGGGAGGATACATATCAGGGTTGTTCCCCTTGCCGGAAGTCGTGTCGGGATCGATGTCTCGGATGATGGGAATGGTATCGATCCTGCCAGGATCCGCAGATCGGCTGTTGAGAAAGGTATTATCACGCAGGAAGAATCTCTCAGACTCTCAGATGAAGAGAGCCTGAACCTCGTCCTCCAGTCAGGCTTCTCAACATCCACAACCGTAACAAAACTCTCAGGGAGGGGGCTTGGTCTTGCAATCGTCGATGATGCGGCAACCAGCCTCGGTGGAACCGTCTCTGTCACCTCTATTCCGGGACAAAATACCTGTGTCCGCATATCGGTTCCGGTCCGCCATTCAAACTTCCGGGGCATCGTCGCCAGATCAGGCAGGCAGACCTATGCGATACCGATGCAGCAGGTCAGATCCGTGATCAGGATACAGCCCGGGGCAGACGAGATACGCCTGGGTGATGAACTTATCCGCCTCATTCCTCTTGAACGGGCACTTGGACGGGATGAACCACTCCACAGGCAGGATGACGGACGACCAGTCCCGGTCATCATCCTCGCTTCCGGAGCAGGCAGGCTTGGAATCTATGTCGAGGAGATCGTCAGTGTTCAGGAGATCGTCGTCAGGGCTCTTGGGAGCCAGCTGCGATATGTACGGAGGATTGCCGGTGCGGGGATCCTTGATGACGGGACGATCGCACTCGTTATCGATCCCCTTGATCTGATCACCTCTTCACTTCAGAAAAGGGCGGAGCAGCCCTTCAGATCCGAGCCGGAAAACGGCCGGATACTGGTGGTTGAAGACTCGGTGACCTCGCGTGAGTTGCTCAAATCGATACTTGAGGAAGCAGGATACACCGTTGCCACTGCAAATGACGGGGCTGAAGCACTCCAAAGGCTTAAGCGCGAGCAGTATGATATTATCATATCAGATGTTGATATGCCGAAGATCAACGGTTTCGCACTCACCGAGGCGATTAAAAGTGACGAGAAACTCTTCCACATACCGGTGGTGCTTGTGACTTCACTCGATTCACAGGAAGATCAGGAATATGGTATTCACGTTGGTGCAGATGCATATATCGTGAAAAGTGTCTTTGAAAAGGAGGCATTCCTCGAGGTTGTCAGGAGGGTTGCCCCCCATGACGCATAAGCAGACCCACCTTCTGGTGGTTGAGGACAGCCCAACCCAGGCAGAGTATATTCGCCGTATTCTCCAGAGAGAGGGCTTCATCGTCTCTGTTGCCTCCGATGGCAGGGCCGCCCTGGAGACACTTGATGAAGGGAAGATCGAACTCGTCATCAGCGATATCATCATGCCCGGAATGGGCGGATATGAACTCTGTCAGCAGATTAAGGAGAAGAGCAGTATACCGGTTGTGCTCGTCACCCAGCTCTTTGATCCCGAAGACATCATCCGCGGGCTTGCAAGTGGTGCCGATGGGTTCATCATAAAGCCCTTCGATCCCGTCTCTCTTCTGGACACAATCCTGAATATGCTTGAGTCCGGGGAAGACGGACGGATCGTACTTGATGGGGATCTGATCATCGCCACACCCGGCGAACAGACCTATACCATCAGATCAGACAGAAAAACAATCCTCCGTATCCTCCTCTCGACCTATGCAACAGCGGTCAATAAAAATATCGAGGTACAGGAAGCCCGGGACGAACTCTATGGGATGAACGAACAGCTTCAGGAATATGTAGAGGAACTGCGGCAGACAAATGACGAGCTCCACCAGGAGATGCTGGAACGCCAGCGGATGGAGAAAGAGGTCTCTGATGCCCACAGAAAACTCCAGCTGATGACAAATATCACCCGCGATGATATCAGAAACCAGCTCACCATCATTGAAGGATATCTCGAACTTGCCGAATCAAGGGAAGAGGAAGTATCAATTGAAGATGCAATGGAGAGGATTCGCCAGGCTTCACGGCGTATCGGAGGGATCATCGAATTTACCCGTGATTTCCAGAAGATTGGCATGATGGATCATAAATGGCTGGATCTCCTGTCTGTGGTTGAAGGGTCACGCCACTTGATGGATTTGAGAGGGATAAAAGTTCTGGTGGAGATACCCGATATTGAGATCTATGCCGAACCATTGATCGAGCGTGTCTTTAGTGTCCTCATTGATAATGCGATTCTGCATGGGGAAGATGTCTCAACAATCCAGGTAACAGCAGAAGAAGAGAATAAAAAACTGGTAATCACCATTGAAGATGACGGTACCGGCATTCCTGATCCATTAAAAAATCGGATTTTTGAACAGGGTTTTGGGAAGAACACCGGTCTTGGACTCTTTCTGGCCCGGGACATTCTGGCAGCATGTGATTGTGCCATCCATGAATGCGGCCTGCCGGGAAAAGGAGCATGTTTTCAGATAACCGTTCCGAAAGGAAGGTACCGGTTCGTGTCATAAGGAGGGAAGAACGATGGTGCAGACGGAACACATTCTCATTGTCGAGGATAGTACTACCCAGGCAGAATATCTCCGCAGAATCCTTGAGAGCGAGGGGTACCGTGTTACTATTGCCGTAGATGGAGGATCTGCCCTGGAGAGGATTGCCGAAGAGATACCCGATCTCGTCTTAAGCGATATCGTTATGCCGGGAATGAGTGGCTATGAACTCTGCGAGAAGATCAAAGAGTCTGGTACTATTCCGGTATTCCTCGTCACCCAGCTCTTCGATCCCGAAGATGTTGTTCATGGTGTCGCATCGGGTGCAGATAATTTCATCATCAAACCCTTTGATTCGGCATTTATTCTTGATCGGCTGAAAGAGTTTTTTGAGAAGAGAAAAAAAGGCAGGCAGGGTGATGACCTGACCATCCGGATCGCCGGCCACAGCTACACAATTAATGCCAACCGGGAGACGATCCTGAATATTCTCCTCTCAACCTATGCCCTTGCCGTTCAGAAGAATATCGATCTCTCTGAGGCACGGGACGAGCTCTTCAGCTTAAACGAACAGCTTCATGAGAAGAACGATGCATTAAAGATTGAGATTATAGAGCGGGAACGGGTCGAGAGGGCACTTTCAGAGGCACACAGGAAGCTCTCCCTTGTCACCAGCATCACCCGGCATGGACTCTTAAACCAGCTCGGTGCAATCCATGAATCCCTTGAATATGCAACACGAATTCTGGATGAAAACCCGACTGAGGCAAAAGAGAGTGTCCTTTCCGGAATCACCGGCCTTGACCGGGCAATCCAGACAACCCGGTTCACCCAGGAATACCAGAAGATCGGTGAGAATCCACCGGCATGGCAGAGGGCAGAATCACTGGTGCCTCCGGCAGGTGAATATACCATTGAGATTGTCACGGATATCCCCCCGGAACTCTCAATCTACATCGATCCATTCGCATCAGAGGCGATCAGGGCAGTCATCACCGATGCCATCAGAAGACGTGCAGAGAGGATCTCAATCACCTGTGAGGAACAAAAGGACAGCACCATCATCATCATTGAGGACGATGGGATCGGTATTCCTGCACCCGCAAAAGAGGCGCTCTTCTCACATGAACAGAGTCCTGGCAGGGGCTTCTCCCTCTTCCTCGCACGCGAAGCACTTGCTATCACGGGTATCGGACTGAAAGAGACAGGAGATCCACGGCAGGGTGGTCGCTTTGAGATACACTGCCCTGACGGAGTCTTCCAGAAGAGCTCACGGTAACGGGTGGGCTGATGGCAGCACTCGATCATCCACTCCTCTCCGATCCGACAGAGCGGAGGCGGATCATCGCCGTCAGTGTGGCTGCCATTCTGGCACTCTCAGCAAATATTACAGGGCTTTTGTATGGTATCACCACAGTTTTCCCCCACCTGATCTACTTCCCGATCATCATTGCCGGGTACTGGTATCCCCGACGGGGGCCGTTTGTTGCGTTCCTGATTGCCCTTATTTACTGTATCTCAGCATTCCTGCTTATCCCCCAGGATCTCTTCACCACTGCCTCCATCATCGCCAGAGGGGCAGTCTATGTGATCATCGGAGTGATCATATCGCTTCTGGCAATCCGTATGAGGCAGTCCGAACAGAAACTCCATGACCTGATTGAATTTCTCCCGGACGCAACCTTTGCAATCGACCAGAACGGAACAGTGATTGCCTGGAACCGGGCGATCGAGGAGATGACCGGCATCCCGAAGATGAAGATGATTGGTAAGGGCGGGTATGCATACTCGGTTCCATTCTATGGCAAGACGAGGCCAATCCTGATCGACTGTGTAATGCACCCTGAAATTGAGCCGAAGACAGAATATCCTGCGATCAGGAGGATAGGAGATATCATTGAGGCTGAGGTGATCGCCCCGGCACTGCATGATGGAAAGGGTGCCCATCTGAAGATTGCAGCAACCCCTTTCTATGACGCAGGGAATGCGATCGTCGGGGCTGTCGAATCTATACGTGACATCACCGAAGAGGTAAGAATACGATCCGCCCTCCAGAACTCAAACCGCCAGCTGACAGCACTGAGTGGGATCATCCGGCATGGACTTTCGGAACGGCTTGAAGAGCTGTACCGCCATCTCACCATCGGAAGCATCCGGTTTGATGATCCGGCAACACTCACCTTCCTTGAGGAGATCGAACAAGCCGCCGATGGAATCAGACGTCAGGTCGTCATATCCCGGGATTTCCGCGAGATTGGATCCCGGCCGCCGGTCTGGATGCCGGTACAGGAGACTACTGCCGGTGTCTTAAGTCGGATCGATGCAGACGGAATAACCGTTCATGCATGGACTGAACGGCTTGAGGTCTTCGCTGATCCGCATCTGCCGGCAGCATTTATGCACCTGACAGAGAATGCCGCAGCAGCGGGGGCTACTGCCCTTGTTGTCACGTATCAGATTCGTACGGGTGCATGTTTCATCTGTTTTGAGGATAACGGGCCCGGTATCCCGGATGATATCAGAGAAAGACTTTTCTCAGAGGGAACCGAGCGATCCGGCCAGGGCCTCTTCCTGACACGGGAGATTCTTGCCATCACCGGGATTACGATTCATGAAGAGGGGAGAGAGGGCATTGGAGCACGTTTTGTGATGGTTGTACCCCCGGAGGGGTACCGGATCACCTGAAAGAGGGAGGAGAAGATGGATCCACGACGTATACTGGTACTGGCTGACCCGGAGAAAACGGGAATCGAATCGCTGGTTGCGAGGATTCCGGGTGCCCGTGAAGTAATGGTTCCAGGGGATGGAATCATTGATCTGCCCGGAGTACGGATCACATCTATCAAAGAGGGAGAACCGGCACGTCTCACCAGCGAGTCAAAGGCGACACTGATCATCTCAGAGAGAGAGATCGCAGCTCCGGGAGATATATTGCTCATCCCTCCTCTGATGAAGGATGATACACGACCAATCACCGACTCCCTCCTCATCTGGGCGCCATCAGATCGAGGATCAAGACAGGTTATAGTGGCATTTCTCGACCAGGTGAGTGCTTATCAGGTACACCTCCTCTCAGAAGGTGATCCTGATCCGGATATCCCGCTCCATGCACCGCTGGCTGCCGTTTCGGTCCATCCAATGGACAACGGACTGGCAACAGCAGTTGCAGAGGGGGTGTCAACTCTCCACCCGTCACTCATCGTCCTGCCAAAGAGGATCCCGGCAGTCGATCGTACCTCCATACTTGAGTTAGGGATTCCGGTCTTCATACCAGAGCAGAGGGGCGGAAAAGTTGAGATCCGTGAGCTACGATCAGGAGAGTTTGTTGATGCAGATGTGGTCTGGATCGATTATCATGAGACGAAGGGAGAACCCCAGCTCGACCGGGTATTCGCTGCCTTTGAAGGAGAGCAGATCGTCTCTCTTGCCCGGTGCAGGAGGCATCCCGATGGATTTGAGGTGGATGCCGTCTACACTCCCGAACCATATCGTGGACGGGGGTTTTCAAGACAGGTGGTGGGAGCACTTGTTGAAGCCTGCTATAATGAGAACCTCACGATGTATGCGGTACAACACCTCAAAAAATTCTATTCTGAGTTTGGATTTGTCCCGATCCCGGAAGGGGATCTCCCGGTATCTGTCCGGGAACGGTACCTCTGGGCGGCAGGAAATCTTGAGGGAGCCGAGGTGATCCCGATGCGGCGCGTTCCGGGACGACCTCCCATCCTCACCGGGTTCGATACCCATAAATAGGCAGCCTCCCAAAATTGATGATCATGCAGATGCCTGATGCAGGAGATCTCCCTGTACTAAAAGCAATTGCTCTCCTCGGCGGGTGCCGGGGACCTGTCAGAATATCAACCCATAGCCTCAGCACCACCCTCGGGACCAGTCCACAGACGATCTCCCGCCGTTTGAAGTCACTTGATTCAGCCCACCTGATCACAAGGAACGTCGATCCGTCAGGCCAGTCCGTTGAGGTGACAAAAACCGGCGAGGAGATCCTCAGGCGTGAACATGCAGAATACTGCCGGATCTTCTCGAGAACCGGCGGGCATTTCATCCTGAAAGGAGCAGTCATCTCCGGGCTCGGCGAGGGCCGGTATTACATGTCCCTTGACCATTACAAAAACCAGTTCAGGATGAACTGCGGGTTTGAACCCTACCCCGGCACTTTGAATCTCAGGCTGATACAGCAGAGCATTCCGGTGCGAAAAAAGCTTGATTCCCTTGACTGGACGACAATTCCAGGATTTTCAGATGAGCACAGGACATTTGGCGAGGCCCGATGCCTCCCCTGCCGGATCCATGGGATTCCCTGTGCCCTGATCGTGCCGGGCAGGACGCATTACCCTGAAGATATTGTCGAACTTATTGCGGGTGTGCCGCTCAGGGAAGAACTCGGGCTGGAAGATAACGATATCATCGAGGTGGAAATTGGATATGATTAACAATGCTATCAATGCACTCAGGGAGGGCAAATTCGTCCTCATCTACGACTTTGACAACCGTGAGCGCGAGACCGATCTAACGATCAGATCAGATGCAGTCACAGCGCAGGATATTCTCAGGATGAGAAAGGATGGCGGAGGACTCATCTGCACCGCTGTCCACCCGGAAGCAGCGAAGACACTCGGCCTCCCGTTTGCAACAGATGTCTTCTCCCGCTGCGGCGAGCTCGGCGAGAAGGAAGGGGATGTCCCCTATGACCGGAAAAACCACTCATCATTCTCCCTCTGGGTGAACCACCGCGAGACCTTCACCGGCATCACCGACCATGACCGTGCGCTGACGATCACAAAAGTAGCAGAACACGTCCAGTCAGCCATGAACGGCGGAGGACTCCCGCCATTTGGAAGAGAGTTTCGCACTCCGGGCCACTCCGCACTGCTCCGTGCAGCAGACACCCTCCTTGACCAGCGGCAGGGCCAGACCGAGCTCTCAATCGCCCTTGCCATCATGGCCGGGGTGACTCCGGCTGTCACCGTCTGCGAGATGCTCGATGATGAGACCGGTAACGCCCTTGAGAAAGAGAAAGCACGGGCATATGGCGAGGAACATGGGTTCCCGTTTGTCACGGGGGATGAGATCATCGGGGCGTGGAACGAATGGAGAAAAAGTAATTTATTGTCTGATCGCCGTTAAGGCGTCATAGACCATCTTTTTATAGGATTCAAGATTCGGGTTGTATTCCCGGCGTGCTGCTTCTGCATCAGGGCTCTTCTCAAAAGCGTCAATCCGGTCGAGGGTCGCCTCTGCACAGTCCAGAACCCAGAGATCACGCATCTCACGGTCAACTGCGGTCACCGTCTCGGCACGAACCGAGATGAGGACATTGCCATCAGGTGTCTCATACGCATTCGGCTTCCCGACAACGGCAACAAAGGCCGGGGATTCGAGTTTTGCGATCTGCTGCATCGCCTCGGGCTGGTACGATCCTGCACTGACAAAGAAGGTGCCGGTCGGATCGGCAACCCGTGCAAGGTACATGCTGTGCTGTTCACCCCGTTTCTCCTTCTGGGTGAGTGAACCGATGATGAAGATCCGGTTTGACCGCTCGCCTGTCGGGAGCAGGATATAGGTCGGACTCTTCTCGTCCTCACCTTCCCTGAAAGAGTGGCGGGCATCACGAAGTTCCGCGGCAAAGACACGCTTTGCTGGTTCCCGGACATAACTCTGGATACGTGGCTGTGTCATGCGAGATCGCCTCCTGCACGGTTCAGAAGAGCAGTATGCATGCTCATATCAGGGGTGAGCCATTCGGCATGGTTGACAATAAAGAGATCTTCAAACTGACGGGCGGTGACCTTCAGGTATCGCCCGAGTGCCCGCTCGGTGAGCTGGCGGATCACTTCATCTGCCCCAAGCGGCTGGTTCTCGGCAATATCCTGTGCCTCGGCAAGCGTCATCTGGAAGAGAGACTCCACCACGTCACGTGGGATCAGGATGTTCCGCGCGACAGTTCCATCATCCAGCGAGCCCCTGATCCGGAGATCGTACTTGAAATCCGGTTTGAACTCATGAATCGGGCAAAAGTTCTGGCGGGAGAGGACACGGTTGCACCCTTCCTCGGGACATCGTTTCACAATCCCCGATCCTGAAGCAATATGGACAAGTGCGCCGATGATCGTTGTTCCATCACGGGCAACCTCAATATCGCTCTCCTCCTCGGGAAGAGCGGTAGCCTGTGTCAGGTTCACTGATAAGCGGCCATTATACTCGTCAACGATAACATAGAAGAAATTATAAACGGTATTTTCCTGAAGTTTGCAGGAACCTTCATTGTTCCAGAGGATGAACTTCACAACACCGGTCTCATCGCCGACAAGGCCTGCCTGGAGCATCCGGTCACTTTTGCTCTCCCACTCCTGGACGAGCTTCACCCGTACGGAGGCTATCCCGGGTGAAAGATCAGCGACCGTTGTCAGTGGAGGGGGTGGAAAGAAACGATCCTCAATCGGAGTGATCAGGGCACCTTCCCCTATAGATATTCTGGATGCGCCGCGGAACGAGCCCATCTTCGCACCCTCAATCGCATAGCACATTCCCTGTTCAGGAGGTACAATACCGGCATTTTCCCAGAGGGTGAATGCATATTCTCCATCAGCAGTTGCGATGATTCCCTGTGCGGCAATTGCATCTGATACAGAAGATTCAACCGAGATGATCTTCCCCTCTATCCGGGGAAGCGCCTCCTCCATTGCACCGGGAGCACTCGACTGGACCTCGATATCACCACCTTCAAGGGGAGAGCAGGCTGCAGGATCGAGCGTTACTGAAAGTCGGCCATTATACTCCTCAACGACTGCATAGCGGATAAGATAAACCTGATCTGTGGCAAGTTGCTGATCGGATCCACCTTTCCAGACAAGGAATTTCACCGTTCCGGTTTCGTCCCCAATAAGCCCGGTCTGCTGCATCCGGTCATGCCGGACATCCCAGTTCTGGATGACTTTCCCCTTTATCGAGGCAATGCCGGGTGAGAGGTCAGCGATGCTGGTGACTACAGGAGTCAACGGGCGGTCTTCGTTGATCGGAGTGACAGTTGTTCCGGAGTGGATCTTGAGGTTCGCAAGACCACGGAACTCGTCGACGACAGCAGACTCCAGCCTGTACCATTCACCCTGTTTGAGAAGGGCAGGCGCACCTTTCGCAAAGATAACAAAGCTGATGGCGCCTGAATCATCAGCAATAATTCCTTTCTGGGCAACCGCTGGTGAGGGGGGATCGGTGACCGAGACGACCTTTCCTTCGATTGTGACCCATTCGCCCGGTACAAGCCTGGCAACCGGCGTTAGATCCGAGGGTGATGAGGTCTGGGGCTTGGGCATCTGTTTGCCATGCTCCTTCAGGATATCCTGAAGGATCGTCCGTTCAGCTTCTGACGGCGGCACCCCGAACTCGGATACAAGGCGGTTAATCTTTGCTTCAATACGCTCCAAATCAGGATTAATATCCTGTGCTTTTAGTTTTTGGGAGATTCTTGTTGTTATTTCGTGAGTATCCATAATGATCTCCAACAATGCATCGGCAGGCAGGGGTTATAATAGATCTGACCGGAGGGTGAAAGTGTCAGGTAAGCAAAGATAAATAGGTCACAGGTCAATAATTTTCTCTATGTCGATCACCCTCGATTCAACAATAATGGAACTCATTAAAGAGAAACCGGAATCCGCAGGCGTCCTCCAGAGCTTTGGCATGGGGTGCCTCGGGTGCGCCATCGCACACAACGAAACCGTCCGGGAAGCCGCAATGGTGCATGGCATCCCACTGGAAGAGCTTGCATCCGCACTCGGAATCGCAGTAGAATAAACTATTTTCTCTTAGAGACGGCCTTCAGTTCACTCAGGGTCGCCTCAGGATTTCTTTTCAGATGCCGGACAACCTCCGGCTCATGGGTTAATGTACATTCGGTGCAGGCCCAGACCCTGCCGCCCGACGAACTCTCCACCCAGCCACCAAGCGATTCGTCTCCGCAGGGGTATAGGGGGCAATAACAGAAATCACAGCGCTGTCCCTTGAAATGGCATGGATAGTAGGGACAGTTCACCGGCGACCATTCAACCCATCCCCCGCCATTGAACCGGCTATAGATGATAAAAGCAGGCGTATCAGAGGGAACCCTGCCCTCATACCGATCAAGTGCAACTGCCACTCCATGCCGGACAGCACTCATGATCCGCCTGCCTGCTTCAGAGATAGGACCTGAATACTCGTGTTTCATCTCTCCCTCCGATGCAACGATGATTGCATCTGATATCGTCCCGGTAGAGGAATGACCCCGGTCTCTGAGCCCCTGCACCTTCGCCTCGGTGGCGGTGATGAAAGCCCCGGCGAGGGCAGATCCTGAGAACCCTTCGGTACTTGTGATGATGATATTGATGGTACCGGGCCCGCCCGGTGTTGGGTGGGTTGTTCCGGCAGTGATGAAAATGGTCAGAAAATCATATCGGAGCACCACCAGGTGCTGCATCGGCACTGCCGTCATCAGCCCGAAAAAAGAGTTGCCAAGACCATGTGAGGCGGCGACCTGAACAAGGGTCCGATGTGGATTTAGTGCATCATATCCATACGGAACCGTATGGTTCAGGAGGGTTGTCACCCGTCCGGATCCCCCACCAACCCCTGAGCTGAGGGCATCAAAATCCCCCCGTATCACCAGGGTGCTATCACGGAGATAATATCTCATCCAATATCGTAATGGGCGCGATCTTTAAGTTCCTGCTGTTTTGCAGCATTCCAGCCGGTGACATCCGAGAGATAACCGGTGATCCGCGAGATCTGGGAGACATCATGGGATCCGCACTCGGGGCAGACCGGGGCACCACAGAGCGGACAATATTCAAGAGATTCAACGATATCGTGCGGGCAGTGGCAGTGATCGACCGGGCACATCTGCTGGAGCTTCATCTCGCCGCAGGCAGGACACGGCTCCTCATCCACAATATGATGGCAGGTATGGCATTTGTATTTTCGTTCTTCCGCTGGGATATCTTCAAGGCTGGAATACCGCTCGATCGCCTTCTTCTGTTCGTCAGTCAGGTGCATGCGGAGTATTAGGGAGAAGGTGGATAAAAGGATGCGGGTTGATGCAAAGCACTACCAGCGCGGCAGGGCGATCCAGATGATGATAAGAAGAAAAATAATAGCAAGCACCCTGATCCAGAATGAGACATTCATCCCGGGAGATTCCTTCTCCTGAACCTCGGAATGCGGCATCTCCTCTTCTGATTCAACAATGAATGCTCCATGGTACCCGCACCGTTTACACCGGTACTCGGCACCGAGGTACCCGCCTGCCAGCTGAAAGAGATCACTGCTTCCGCATTGTGGACACCGCCGCATACAAGCCATGCACCCGGAGAGGCTATCAATATTCCCCCGACACACAGAGCGAAGATACCGGCACCACGGGATCAGTCTGCCTCAGAGTGACTCATAGGGTTCATCACCCACCGGGAAACGGTGTCAGAACGAATTTCTCATCATCGGCAGCGACGGGCGTACTCTGCTGCTGCGGCCGCCGGATCCTCTGCGCCATAGATTGCACGGCCGACGATCACACCATCCACAAGCTCTTTTATATCTTCAGGGGAGGCACCCTGGGCACCAACACCGGGCGAATAGATCTTCCTTGTCCCGATCAGCTCCCGGAGTGCCGCCACACGATCCGGCCGGGTCGCCGGTGCGATGATCCCATCAGCCCCGGAACCAACCGCCATCCTGCAGAACGATTCGGCAACCCCGCCAGAGAACCATTCCGCTCCCCCCGGGTGGCTCATCTCGCAGACCACAAAACACTCTCCACCATGTGCATGGGCGGAACCGACACAGGCGGCCAGTGAGTCGCTACCCGGAAATGCATGGCAGATAACAGCTGAACAGCCAGCAGCAAATACAGAATCGCAGATGAGCATGTTGGTATTTGGGATATCCGCCACCTTGAAGTCCGCAATCACCGGAACGCCGAGTGCTGCAATCTCACCGGCGACCGACAAACCTGCTCCAAGGACGAGAGGATAGCCGATCTTGATTGCATCAAGGTATTGTGCAGTCGATTCTGCAATCAAAAGAGCCTCATCCCGTGAGGTGGAATCGAGGGCAAGAATCAGGGCACTCATATTACCAGCCTCTCAAGGGTCGCTGCAATAAGCAGTGGCAGCGTGATCGTTGCATCGCCATAGACCGTCATTGCACGTGCCTCCTCGTTAATCTTACCCCATGATCGTGCCTCGTCAAGAGTTGCACCGGAGAGTCCGCCGAGATCAGGGCGATCCCCGGTGAGTTGCACCGCATAGGAGAAACCGTTCTCGGTCATCAGCATGCTCTGGAAGATGAAGTTCTTCGGAACACCGCCCCCGACAAGGAGAGCACCGGCACGCTCAAGGGAGAAGCACCGGTTCATCAGATCATTCATGTCCGCGAAGGCATCGATAACAACTCCGCTCGTCTGTGAGAAGAGCCAGTACTGGAGCCCTATCATCGAGTCCTGTATCGCAGGGCAATAGACAGAGATATTCTTCCGGGCAGCGGTCGCAAGGATCCCCGAATCCAGTCTCTCCCCGATATGACGGAGGAGGGCGGATATTGAGATTGCCTGCCCATCGGGGAGTTCGGAGTAGACCTCCTGCATAAACTCCTCAAACCGCTCAAATGCTTCAGTCGGAAGATAGACATCATAGATCCGGTTGATCTCCTCGTGCCGGAGATCCACATCATCACAGATCTCGGTCCCATGATAATGATGGCACCCGATCGCCTCAATGATATCATGCGTTAAGTTGGCTCCTGTCGAGACGAGAATATCAATATACCCGCATTCAAGGAGATCCGAGACTATCCCGCCCATGCCTGCAGGCACCATCGCCCCGGCAAAGCCGAAGAACCGCGTCGCCTTTGGATCAGAGAACATCGCCTCGGTGATAGAGACAGCTTCGGCAAGCGATCCCCCGTTATATGCACCAGCTGCACCCATCGCATCCACAAGCTCCAGAACCGTCATCCCCGGCCTGAGATGGATCTGCTGCACTGGATCATTGCATTCGTGTTGCATCCTCACTCAACCATATACAGGTTAGCTTCCCGCATGATTAAGCCATTAGCTCTTGAAGGGGCGGGGATCGTCCGAGCTGAAATTATTATACAGTTCCACTGCACACCCATTGGTCATGCTTGAAGAGACCTTCACCTTCTACAACAAAGATGAGGCAATGGATTTTATCAACACATTGAGGCAGGATGGAGTTAAACCAAGAATTGAGACAGGATGCATCTGCCATACAGAACATGAGCTGTTGGCTCCACTAGGCATCATCAGAAGATTAAGCAAGTCTGAGAACACCCTTTCCCCGGAGATTGATGAAAGAGTAGATGAGGTAATTAATCGCCTGAAGATGAATGTGGAGCGTTTCTTCGGAGAGGCATATGTTGGCGATCTGGTGAAGCGTCCGGTGGATTACCAGCGGCTCATCTCTTCAGCAATTGAGTATATGAACCAGAAAACGGACTCAGACTCCGGTTCAGATGAACAGGAAAAGAGTGAGCAGGAGCTCGCCCACGAGAAGGAGCTGGAGGAGGCAGCCACCTACATGAATATCACCCGACTCCTTATTGAATCCGGAATGCTGAGGGAGGAGGAAGATGGATGGCGGGTTATTGAAGAGATCGATCATGAGAAGATCTGTCTCCACGTACCCCGGCAGCTTATCGATACGCTCGACACGGAGATGTATAAAGAGGTTATTAAAAAGATGAGCATAGAGACTTCCGCAATTCCAGAGTGGAGAGTGATCACCCCGCCATCCTTCCTGCTGTCAGATATAATAGATGATCTCGAGGATATTCTTAATGAATATGATATGGAGGAGGGCATGGTGGAGGAGATAATCAATTCGATTCAGACAAAGGAATTGATAATTGAATCCATATTCAGAATTATCAAAGAGAAAGGGGTCGTTTCGGAGGATGAGATCATCTCGTGGTTGACCAGGCAGCCTGTGGGAATTAATAGCAGAGAAGGCATGGAAATAATCGCGCAGACATACTATAATCCGATTGTGATTGAAGGGATCATCCAGGATCTGAAGAAGATGAATTATCTCAAAGGGAAGCCGGAGAAGCTCCGGCTTGCATGAAGAGGATTCTGATGAGGAGATAGCCCTCCCACCATCCTCACTTTCAGTTGTTACTCTACTCTCACAAAGAACCGGACAGCACCCGGCGCATGCTTTTGAATCTCCTCAAAGAAGTAAGTGCCAAGTGCCGGATCCGAGTCTTTGATCGCAGCGTTCATCGTCCTGACAAGCCATGGAGAGAGATCCGGACCCTTCTCAAGAGAATTCATCACAACGACAACTGCTTCATCAACCTCGATTTTATTCTTCCATCGATATGCCATTTGCTCACCAGACCGATGGTTGGGGGGAGAATATATAAATCTTATTACCTTACCTTCAACCGCCCATCCTTGCCGGTGATCTTCCCGGCGGACCGAAGCGCATCCACCATCTCCTGCACCATCCCCTCTGATACGTCAAACCGGAGAGGATTGGCCTCTTCATCAATGGATATCGTTTTTGCGGATATTTTTTGAGTGATCTCAAGCATTGTTACCGCACCCTCCTGAATCAACGAGACGATCTCGTCAGCCAGCGTAAGGAGAAGGAAGAACTGCTCGAGAAAAGCAACAAAACTCTCCTCTTCAGGATTTGTTGCCTGAATTGAATCAATGAGGTCTGTTGGATCCGAACAGAAGATCAGATCGATACCCGGCTGAACTGAGAAGAGCGTCTCAGATGAGACAATCCGCTCTCCCCTGAGTCCTGATGCTTTAAGCGCTTCCTTCTCCGGGAAGAGGAGGAGCGGAAGCGGCACTGCCACCGTGTAATTTGCAGGATCTATCTTTCTGACAAGATACAGGCGATCATCTTTCTCCTCGACATACCCATCCCTCACATACTCAAGAACCCGGCGGGCATCCTGCGTGAGTGAAGCCAGTTCCTCTTCAGAGAGTGAGTCGGCATTTTCATATGCAGCCCGGAGATACGCCCCTCCATCTTCTTCAATCGCGGATGTAATCCGGGAGATTGCCTCCTCTTCAAGTCTGACGATCTCTGAAGCGATTTCCAGCCCCTCTTCATCTTCCGTATTCTTATGAGATAATGAAGCAATAAACGCCCTGAATTGATCGATAGTACCATATGCCATCTCCAGAGAACTGAGGCATATCTCAACAGAAAGTCGTGCAGACGACCCGGACTTTTTCATGAGACGAACACACTGTTGTGCATCTTCCCGGTTGGCAAAATGAAGGGTAAGTCCCAAAAACATAGATGATTTTTCATTCCTGAAGAGATGAAACCTCGCTTTAGCAAAGGGAGCAGTTGCCAGGATAAGGAATCTATTCTTCAGCTGATGGATCAGGCAGGCCGGATTCAAAGACGAGAGTGAAGTACCTTGCCGCAAAGACCGTCACCAGAGCATAAATGAAGAATGCCGGGATGTACCCGATCAGGGAGAGTTCCATCATATATCCTGCCGGGAGCGAGACAAGGAAGGCGATGACAGTGTAAAAGATGACCGCAGAGAGATACGATACGCCACCAATCCTTCTGATATGAGCCAGTATCACACCGAATGCAAAACCGTCCCGGATCCTCCCTGACCTTGCCGTCCGGATCACTCCGATCATCGAAAAGAGGAGGACGGCGGCATAGAGGAGTATGATCCCAACCATCAGAAAGAAGATGGCTCCGACTTCTGAGAAGAGAAGCCCGGACTCTGCATGAGTAATCAGATTCAGCAGGAGATCGCTCCGTGATCCGACAATGATGATCGCCCCGATAAAGGGGAGTGCATAGATGAATGAGACGATCATCAACCTGATTCCATCAATAACGAGTTCAAGCGGCTTTGAGAGATCCGGGGGTTTCGAACCTCCACGGTAAATCCGTGCCGTATACCCATAAATCAGGGGGAAAATAGCAACCATACCCATCAAAAGAGGAATCCTTACCGGATAATCCCGGATCGCGGCTATGGTATACGCAGCTGACTCCTCAGCAGCTGCAAAGAGATCGATCATATCAGCAATGAGTCGACGGGATCAGATATAATCCTCACGACAGGAAATCCCGGGGAGGCTCAGGATGAACAGGTTCTCCCCGGCAGAGGGGACGGGCAAGATGCCGTCTGGCGGATGGCGGAACCTCATACCAGCCCGGATGAATCATCCTTTCCTGATAGCTGATACAGGCCTCCCTGCTCCTCGCCCCGCAGACCCGGCATTTGTATCCTTTCTCTTTTCCAGCCGAGGTCATTTTTTTCCCACAGGAGATACAGAAGGGAGCACCGGCCATCTGGATAGGGGGGGCTGAGAGGACCTGGATCTTCTCAAGATTCAGGGATCTGTTCTTGTAACTGCCGTATACACAGACCCGATCTCCCGGCACAAGTGCCCGGATATTATCACGGAATCCTTTTGTGGGCTCATATGCCATGCAGGTAAGGGAGTCTTCACCATCGCTGATCCTGAGGGCGACATGGCCACCGATCCCAGTTTCTGGAGGGGAAGCGACGGTGCCGGGGACGCGATAGGATCTCCCTTCTTCAAGGGTCTGAATCATCCCCGGGATCAGGTGTGCATCAGTTCCCTGGTTCGTCTCAAAGATCGCCTCAAGCACCGGAGGCTCGGAGATGACCAGATTCCTCGCCAGAGAGATCCAGACCGGATCATTCCCCCTGATTCCAAAGAGTACCGGATCCGGGGTGTGCGGAACACAAACGATCAGATTATTCTCCGGATCACAGGTATCCCAGGTCCCGGGATATGTCATCGTTTCTGCGAGCCTGAGGCTTACCGGATCAACACACCGGGTGCTCTCATGGTGATTGGCATCACGGTAGACGAGATACTCGGATGTGGCATCAGAGAACTCCGCTGCCACCGCAGCAACCGCACCTATGATCCCACGTCCATTTTTCCATAGCCGGTATCGTGCACCGACATCCTCACAGGCTGCAATTGCGCCTTCAATTGTACAGAATCCGGTGATCGCCTCTTCTGCAAAAGCAGCGGGAGGGCGATTGTCTGCGCAGACGACAAGACCGGGATTCGTCCTGTCGCAGGAGATATCCGCAAGCTCTTCAATGAGCGCTGACGCGATCGAAAAGGCAATGTCCGGATCACCAATAACCTCGATAGCAATGGAAGCATTTCCACGGGTCTTCCAGATGATATTCGGGTTCAGCCTGACAAGACGGAGGGATCGGATCTCCATCCCGGACTTCTCAAGATACCGGGCAAGGAGAGCACCAAGATAGGTTGTACACATACCCTGAGGAGAGTCCGTATCATCGATCCCGATCCACATATCTATAGATCTGCTCTCCCAGCCCATAAGGGACATCGTCAGATCCTTTATTATCCTAGATTCACCATGTAGGTTGTAGAAGAGATGGTTCAGGAACGGCTTATTCAGACGGTGATAAGTATCCTCCTTACCGCAGGGTATGATGTCTCTGAACGGTGCCTCCTCAGACCCCGGAGCTTTGACCTGCTCGCTTCAGGTAGAAAAGGACTTGTGATCATCAAGGTCGTCTCCCAGATCGACTCGGTCTCTGAAGAGATCGCATTCGATCTTGAGGCGATGGGGCACCACCTCAGGGCTGTGCCGATCATCATCGGGGAGAGGGCACGGGATGCTCCACTGGAACGGAGTGCAGTCTATCTCAGGTATGGCCTCTTTGCAGTCGCACCATCAACCCTCTATGATTACCTTGTTGAAGGAGTCCCCCCTCTTGTGTATGCCTCACCTGGCGGCCTGTACGTCGGCATTGACGGGATACGCCTCCGCGAGATGAGAGAGCGGCACAACCTCTCGCTTGGCGATCTTGCCCACATTCTCGGCGTCTCACGGCGAACCATCAGCAAATATGAGAGCGGCATGGGTACAACGCTTGAAATGGCATTGAAACTCGAAGAGCTCTTTGATGAAGCGATCGTCCAGCCGATAGACCTCTTCATCGACCGTCCACATGACCTCCCCGAGAATATCTATCAGAATGAGATCGAGGCAGCCTCGCCCGCCGGCCACCTGAAAGAGATGGGGCTGGAACTATATCCATTCAGGCGTGCTCCATTCCAGCTCGTCGCCCTCTTTGAGAAAAACACGATATTTGCCTGTTTTGGCACAGCACAGAAGACCGTCAAGCGCGCGGCACTCATTGGGAACCTCTCCCAGATCGCTCATGCCCGTTCCCTCTGCATTCTCTCCGACTATCATAAAGAGAAAAAAATTGGGAAAACTCTTGTTATAGGGGAAGAAAAGCTCTATTCTCTGGAAGAGGGATCGGATCTCATCAATCTGATACCTGAATAATCTTTATATAGAACTACAAAGCAACTTTATCAACAAACACTGGTGAGATTACATGTCAGCACAACTTGGAGGACAACCGATCCTCATTCTAAAAGAAGGCAGTTCCCGAACACGGGGACGCGATGCACAGGGTATGAACATTGCAGCTGCAAAAGCAGTGGCATCAGCCGTCCGGACAACCCTCGGGCCAAAAGGCATGGACAAGATGCTTGTAGATACCATCGGTGATGTCGTCATCACCAATGACGGTGTCACCATCCTCAAAGAGATGGATATCGAGCATCCTGCTGCAAAGATGATGGTCGAGATCGCAAAGACCCAGGACGACGAAGTCGGTGACGGAACCACAACAGCAGTTGTTGTCGGCGGCGAACTCTTAAAGAAGGCAGAAGATCTTCTTGAGCAGGATGTTCACCCGACAGTCATCGCTCAGGGATATCGTCAGGCAGCAAATAAAGCACAGGAGATCTTAAGGGATATCGCCTTTGACATCAAACCAGGCGACACCGCTATCCTTACCAAGATCGCCGAGACCGCAATGACCGGAAAGGGCGCAGAATCTTCAAAAGAGAAACTCTGTGAACTTATTGTAAAAGCAATCACAATGGTCACCGATGAGGACGGAACTGTCGACACCGAGAACGTCAAGATCGAGAAGAAGGTCGGCGGCTCAATCGATGACTCCGAGATCATCGAAGGCATGATCATTGACAAGGAACGTGTCCACTCAGGCATGCCAAAGCTCGTCAAAGACGCAAAAATTCTTCTTTTAAACGCAGCAATCGAATTCAAGAAGACCGAAGTCGATGCTGAGATCAGCATTACAAGCCCGGATCAGCTCCAGATGTTCCTTGATGAAGAAGAGAAGATGATCAAGACGATCGTCAACAAGGTCATCGCATCCGGTGCAAATGTTGTCTTCTGTCAGAAGGGTATCGACGATATCGCCCAGCACTACCTTGCAAAGGCAGGCATCTTCGCAGTCCGCCGTGTCAAGAAATCCGACATGGAGAAACTTGCACGTGCAACCGGTGCAGCCCTCGTCTCATCCATTGATGCAATCTCAACCGAAGAGCTCGGCAAAGCCGGCAGGATCGAAGAGCGCAAGGTCTCAGGCGAAGAGATGATCTTTGTTGAAGAGTGCTACAATCCAAAAGCAGTCTCAATCATCATCAAAGGCGGAACCGACCATGTCGTCGACGAACTTGAGCGTGCAATCGAAGATGCACTCCGCGTCGTCGGTGTTGTCGTTGAGGACAAAAAGGTCGTTGCAGGCGGCGGCGCTCCGGAGATTGAACTCTCACTCCGCCTTCGCGATTACGCATCAAGCGTCGGTGGTCGTGCACAGCTTGCAATCGAAGCATTTGCAAGTGCACTTGAAATCATCCCAAGAACCCTTGCAGAGAATGCAGGACTTGACCCAATCGATATGCTCGTTGACCTCCGTGCAGCTCACGAACAGGGCAAAAAGACCTTCGGTCTTGACGTATTCGCAGCAAAAGCCGCAGATATGAAGGCAGCAGGCGTTGTTGAGCCTCTCCGTGTCAAGACCCAGGCAATCTCCTCAGCAGCAGAAGTCGCTGTCATGATCCTCAGGATCGACGACGTCATCGCCTCATCCGGAAAGGGTGGCGGAATGCCAAGCGAGGAAGAGATGGCTGCAATGGGCGGCATGGGTGGAATGGGCGGCATGGGCGGAATGCCCGGCATGATGTAAGATCAAAACTACAACCCCTTTTTAATCAGGATATCATATGACCCTCCTTTCCGGAGGGGTACTTTTTTCTTCTTGTGCGTCTTCAATCTCTTTTATGAAGACCGGATTCATCTATACCAAATACAAGACAGATTGTTACCATTGTCATGTCGATGCCGACCAGATGATCAAAGTGGCGCCACAACAGGCCCAGGTCATCTGCTCAAACTGTGGCGCAACAAGGGTCTTCATTCCCCGCATCCATGAGGTCGAAAAGACAGGATCATTCACCCCGATATCCTGTTATGATGTCTGGAACCTTGAGCCGACAGCAGAATGCAGAAACTGCCATACGACAGGAACCCATGATCTCTTTGTCGGGTGCAACCATTTCACCGTACGGTGCAGGAACTGCGGATTCACCCGGTTTTACACGTTCAACCTCCAGTATATCGGCAAATGCGACATCGAAGAGGAGATCTGCGATCCGGTGATCAGATAACCGGTACCCCGCATCCCCTTTCTTTAAACAATCGGAGCCACTACCATGCCTTCCCAACGTGCTACCCTGCTCATTGCTGCTGTCATTATTGGAATGATACTCTTCGCAGCACTTTTCTTTCCTCAGCCAGTGCAGGAGAGAGAGATACACCTGACAATCCTGACGACTTCCGATCTCCAGAGCAGAATCTTTCCGCCCGGGGTAGAGGAGGGCATCGATTCCCCGGGTCTGGAAGCTATTGCTGAAACAGCGAACATAATACGGTCAAAAGAAGAGTACTCCCTCCTCCTGTCAAGCGGCGATGACCTTATCGGTGCCATGTATTCCCTCTTTCATGGAGAGCCAGAATATAGCGGTATGACACAGGCAGGATATGATGCAGTCTGCCCTGGAAACCATGAATTTGGATTTGGAGAGAGTGGCTATGCCAGGGCAGTCGGTTATGCGGAGTTTCCTATCGTCTCAGCAAATATGATCTGTTCGAATGAAACCCTGAGCCATACCATCAAGCCATGGGTAATCATCAGGCAGAAAGATCTCAGAATCGGCATATTCGGCCTGATGACACCAAAACTAAGTTCAATAGCTCCAACCGGGGCCGGTATCACCGTCACCGATCCTCTTGTGGCAGCAGAAGAGGCGATCCGATCCCTTCAGGATAATGATGTTGACGTTATCATCTGCCTCTCCCATATGGGAGAAGCGGAAGATACCCGTCTTGCAGAGAATGTGGCCGGGATTCATTCAATCATCGGCGGTCATGATCATATCGTTCTCCAGAAAGAGGTGCGTGATCCGGAGAACCGGATCGTACCTATCGTGCAGGCCGGCCAATATGGAGATGACCTCGGGATACTCAGGCTGACACTCAGGGACAGAGAGGTGATCAACTGGAGTTTTGAGGCAATCAAGCCGGAAGGGGAGGAGGCAGCCGTCTCTGCAGTACTTGCACCCTTCATCACCGCATATAGTGAAGAGATGCAGAAGCCGGTCGGGGAGATCAGCTTCCAGCTCGATACCAGAAAGATGGTCGTCAGAGGGGGCGAAGCCGCAGTTGGAGATCTCATCACCGATGCATGGCGGAACTGGTTCCCTGAGGCAGATGTTGCGTTTATAAATGGAGGATCGATACGGGGCGACCGGATCTTTTCTGCAGGTCCGGTATCCTGGGGGATGATGCAGGAGATCCTCCCGTTTGGTAGCGAACTTATCCTTGTGCAGATGACGGGCAGAGAGATCAGGGATTCGCTCGAGATCTCGGCATCAGCACTCAGGGTTACAGGGGATGAAACATTTCCCGGTGAGCGGCCGCCGACCGGAGGATTCCTCCAGGTATCCGGGATCCGGTTTACCATTGATACGGAGGGAGAGCCCTTTACCGGAAGGTATGATGGGAAGAATCTGGCAGAAATCACGACTCCCGGCGGACGAGTGAGCGGAATAGAGGTTCTAAGAGCTTCCGGGTGGGAAGAGCTGAAGGCGGACCAGCGTTATACTGTCGTTGTCAATAGCTGGCTTGCATCCGGCGGCGATGGCCATTATGCTCTTGCAGAGGCAGCAGGAACGGAGTTTGTGGGAACAACGGTGCGGGATATCGACCCGGTTATCGTGGCTATCAAGCGGGGGAGTGTGGAGAAGAGTGGTTGGGGTGGAAGAATCCATATCCAATAGAGAGGAGAAGAATCTGGATCAGAAACCGCTCAATCTGAGAACCATACCAAGAGTGATCCCGGTGATCGAAACGGTGACTGTCATGAGTCCAAGGACAAAAAGGTTCATCACAGCTTCTGAAGAAACCGGAAAGTCTGTCTGGTTCATCATGAGCCTCCGCACCCTTCGTGAAGGCCGTACATCAGCATTGATCACTGGTTTAGCTGGTTTTATTCGGATTGTCATGACTTCACCTCCAGATGAGTATGAGAGTATACTCTCTTTGATCATATTTGATGGTTTCGTTCATAACAATAATCAAAAATAATATTGAATAATATGCTAGAAAGTGCAATAGATACAGGAAGAAAATGATCATTGTTCAGGTAACCAGAGAAGCCGGGCAGCAGTATTGGACAAAATATAGATTTCTAAATCCTGAAATACGAGGGAGAAAGAGAGATACATTTATTGCAGGTCAAATAAAAATTCTGGGTTATTAGCAAGTGCTTAAGCTATTCGAAATGATTGACCGTCAATACTGATGAATAGCAGAGGAGTTGGAGAGTACATGACACTAGAAGAACCAAACGATATTTTTCGTCAGGTCTTAGAAGCAACCCATGACTGGGAGTTTCTGCTTGGACCAGACGGAGCCTTTTTATATGTATCACCATCCTGTCAGCGGATCACCGGTTATGGTCCTGAAGATTTTCTGAAGGATAAGAGCATGTTCACAAGAATCATCAAGACAGAGGATCTTGAACCCATCAAAGCTGCCCTTGCAATACGGGAGAGAGAGGAGAAGGAGGTAAAGTTCCGGCTCAAACATAAGAACGGAAGTGAGCGCTGGGTTGGACTCCTCTGTACGATTGCAAAAGATAAAGATGGCAAACAACTTGGAACCCGATGCAGCGGACGTGATATGACCCTTGAGATCAACCGGAAGATGAAACAGGATACCTTTGTGGTTACAGAAGTCACCCGGATGGTCGCAAACCTCAAAAAAGCCGCCGAGGGTGACACCTCATTCAATCTTCAGCCTGCTTCATCAGACGAGGATACAAAGAACTTTGCTTCTTTAATCGCCAGAATTGACAAAAGCCTTGCCACCCTCAAGGCATCGCTTGATCATCTGATGGGGGATGCTAAGATGATGATGCATGGCCTGAGCGAGGGAAATTTTGAGATCCGCGCAGACACAGGGCGGCATGAGGGAGAATTCCAGGAGTGCATGCTTGGAATAAATGGCATGCTCGATGCAGTCACAAAACCCGTTCATGAGGCAATGCGTGTATGCGGGGCATTCGCACAGGCCGACTTCTCAGCAACATTCGATACGAATATCGAGATGAAAGGAGAGTGGGAAGAGTTCAGGAAATCCCTTGACCGGATGGGCAAGGTCTTCAATAATACCGTAAAAGAGATCACCCGTGTCGCAAGCGCATTTGCAGATGGCGACTTTACCGCTCATATCGATGAGAAGCTCAATGTCCGCGGGGATCTCGTTGCCGTAAAGAATGCATTAAACAAAGTCTCAGCAGATGTCTCACGCCTCATTGCAGGATCGAACCGGCTGATGGAGGCGATGGTGGAAGCTGCAAACGAAGCCGAGACGAGTATCGACGAAGTCTCAACCGGCACCCAGCAGATTGCAAAGAGTACCGGGAACGTAAGCGGCCATATCGAGAAGGCAACCCATTCCGCCCAGCAGGTCCTTCAGGCAATGGAAGATCTCTCAGCCGCAGTTCAGGAGGTAACTGCCAGTGCCGAATCAGTTGCCACACTCTCACGAAACGCAGATGAACAGTCACAGGAAGGAACAAAGGTAGCCAGACGGGCAGATGCAGGAATGGCCGAGATCAATTCTGCAACAGCCGAGATCGATGGGATCATCAGGGATATCAACACCCAGATGGTCGAGATTGGAAAAATCGTCGGTGTCATCTCAGATCTGGCAAATCAGACAAATCTGTTAGCACTCAATGCAGCAATCGAAGCTGCCCGTGCCGGTGATGCCGGACGCGGCTTTGCGGTTGTTGCCGCTGAAGTCAAAGCCCTTGCAACAGAATCGCGATCCTCTGCCGAACATATCACTGAGATGATCGGTAATCTCAGGGCCGGGGCTGAAAAAGCATCTTCTGCGATGAAGACCGCAAATACCGTCGTGAGGGATGGATCCGATCAGATGCAGCAGACCATTCTTGCTTTCAATGAGATCGTCGACTCGGTCGGAAAGATATCACGAAGTATCGAAGAGGTTGCAAGTGCAACAGAGGAGCAGGCAGCTACTGTTGAGGAGATCACCGCAAGCATCCACGAAGTCGCAGCACTGATGGAGAGGACGGCTCAGGAGGCAGGCGACACCGCAGCCGGTACAGAAGAAGTATCCGCCAGTATCGATGAAGTCGCCAGCATGGTGACACGGGTCACCGAGATATCCCAGGAGACCCTTGAGGCAAACAGGAGTTTCAAGATAGCCTGAGCATCTTCCCTCTTCTTTTTCTCATATTTTTACTTCCCGAGATCTTCTGACAACTCCACCAGCACCTCCTGCATCAGGAGCATCCGCTGGACCGGAACAGTGCAGCATGCTGTGGAGAGAACAATCCGCTCCCGAACACTCTGGGAGGGGATAAACCCATCTCCCTCAAGTTTACAAGCGAGATCCATCTCATTGGAAATGGTATACTCAGATGCCATAATCATTCTTCACCCACCTCAGACTCCACCCAGAGTATCCGCTTGTTGCCGTTTGAAACGATCTCTCCGGCATTGATGATCAGCTCGCCCTGCCTGAAGAGGAACGCAGCTTTACCACCAGATACAATATTTGCCATAACCTAAACCTCGCTTTTCTTCTCCGCACCCGAAAAAAGAAGAGAGTAAATGGCGTATGCACTGAACTCTCCGGGAACACGGCAGGAACTATGTTCGAATTCTAACGAACTATACGTCTATAGACGAACCAATACTATAAATAGTCTCCTTTCAGAGCAGATGAAGAGGGGAAACAAAGGTGGTGGAAGAGATTATCGCTCTTCCCGGTCCATTTTGATTGCTTTTTTCGGGCATTCCTGAACACAGATCCCGCATCCCTTGCAGAAGTCGAGATCTATCTCATGATCTTCATTGATACAGCCATCTGGGCAGTACATGGCACAAAGTCCGCATGCATTGCACGCTTCCCGATCAACCACCGGCCGGAAGGTTCTCCACGAACCGGTCATACCGGCAGCTCCCTTCTTCGGCCTGCTCATTGCAACGGGATCATTCATAAAATCAGCTCCTTGTAGGCAGCCTCTGCCGCCTTCACATTCCGCTCATCTGAAAACATATCACGGATTGCAGACTCTGCCGATTCACGGGAGATAACGCCCATCTTTGCAAGCGCTCCAAGAACCGGAGTATTCAAAATGGGACTGCCAGATACGACGAGATTGACTGAGAGTGCAATCCCGGTGAGATCGATGGTGAGGACCTCAACGTCAGGGAGATCAACCGGATGGGGGCTGTTAATCAGTACAGTTCCACCCTTCTGGATTCCCTGAAGAACATCGACTGCATCCATGATGCTTGCATCAAGGACAATAATCAGGTTCGGGGATCGGATCTGTGAGTAAATCTTGATCGGCTCGGAATCAATCCTGACAAATGAGGTGACCGGCGCACCCCTCCGCTCGGCACCATAGAAGGGGGCGGCGGTTGCGTGCTTTTTATCGAGGAAGGCAGCCATCGCAATAAGGCGGGCGGCGGTTACACCTCCCTGTCCGCCGCGGGAGTGGATCCTGATCTCAAACATCAGGCATCAACTCCAAACCAGTACTCTTCATTCATCCGGCGATTCCTGACAAACTCTGAGATATCATCATAGGTGACTTCCTGGCCGCCAAGCCCGGCCACCACCGAGAAGATCGAGGCTTCGCGGTACCGGGATTTGATCGAGTCGGAGAGCACCCCACCAAATCCAAACGAGTACCCCCGGTCAAGGACGACGAGATCGCGCCCCCGGATATCGAGCTCAGGGAACGGTCTGAACCAGCGGATACGCATTGAACCTGCTTTGACACCTTCTTTTCTGAGGATATCAACTGCAACCTCTGCCTCCTTTCCGAGTGTGCCGAGCGAGACGATGAGAACATCCGCATCATCACAGAGATACTCATCAGTGGGCCCATATTTCCGTCCGAACCGTCTGGCAAACTCTTCCTCGGCATCCCTGATCACAGAGGGCGAATGTCGCATCGCCTTCTCAATCTCCCATCGGAACTTGAAATGATCACCAGGACCAGTGAGTGTACCGTATCCTGCAGGATTATCCACATCTATCTTGTGCGGAAGAACCATCGGGGGTATATAGTCACCAACCTCCACCGTCTCAAGGGACTGCATGATATGCGAGAGGACAAAACCGTCAAGATTCACCATCACAGGCAGGAGTATACCGGTATCTTCTGCAATTCGAAATGCCATCAGGGTGGTATCATATGCCTCCTGAACGGTTGCAACAAAGAACTGGAGCCATCCTGTATCCCGCTGGGAGAAGGCATCACTATGTTCTGCCCAGACATTCCAGCCGGGACCAAGAGCACGGTTTACGTTCGCCATCACAATCGGAAGGCGGGCACCGGCTGCCCAGTGGAGCATCTCATGCATATAGAGGAGCCCGTGGGAACTCGTTGCGGTGAAGGAGCGCACTCCGGTGATCGATGCACCGATACAGGCGGTCATTGCCGAGTGTTCACTCTCAACAGGGATGTAGCGTGCATCCATATCACCAGCAGTCACATACTCTGCAATCTGTTCAACGATCTCCGTCTGCGGGGTGATCGGGTATGCCGCAACCACTGCAGGTTTTGCTGCCTTAACGGCCGCTGCCACCGCTTTATTTCCTGTTGCTACCGTCAGCATTCTCCTGCCTCCTCCTTTACGAGCTGTGCAATATTCTTCTCAATTGCCTGCTCAAGCTCATTCACTGCTGAATCGGATATCCCCCTGAATCGCCCCTGTACAGAAAGATAATCCCTGAGTGGAGCACGTTTCTTCATTGCACCCTTTGAGGGGGAACTGATCGAGAGCTCTCCGTATTTCCTCTCCCAGAGCACCCAGGAACCGGTCTTCACCGCGAGCTTTCCGACCGTTACAGACATATCCGATGCTATCCGCCATCCCGGAGGACATGGAGCCAGAATATGAATGAATGAAGGGCCGGGTGTGGCAAGTGCTGTTTTCACCTTCTCATAGAGATCTTTTGGATATGCAGGGGTTGCAGTCGCCTGATAAGGAATATTGTGGGCGGCGATTATCCGATCCAGATCTTTCTTCGCATCGGTCTTGCCTCCGGGTGTCGTCGTCGTCCTCGCGCCCATCGGGGTTGCACCTGAACGCTGCATTCCGGTGTTTCCATATGCCTCGTTATCATAGCAGATATAGAGGAAATCCGTCCCCCTTTCAAGGGCACCGGAGAGCGCCTGGATCCCGATATCAATGGTCCCGCCATCACCGGCATACACGATGACATTCGTCTTCTTCCCCATGCTCGCAAATGCCTCGCTCATCCCCGATGCACATGCCGCTGCCGCTGCAAAGGCAATATTGTATACAGGAACATTAAATGCAGTATTAGGGTAAATTCCCTGCAGAATACTGGTACAGCACGCAGGAACGACCAGCACCGTATCGGGGCCTGCCGCCTTCAGCACATACCGGAGTGCTAATGATGACGTGCATCCGGCACATGCTGTCGTGCATTTTTCAAGGTACTCTTCCTTTGGTATCTCAGCCATCCGAATCGTTTCATATCTGTAATTCATGAATATTGAGTCTTCGGGTTTAATCATCTCATCCGACCCGGGTATACCGGGTGAGGGATGCCGGGAATGAGAGGGGAATTCTGAGAGGATAGATACCCGGTGTGATGATTTCAATTGTAGGTGAATGACCCGGTTTTAAATTTGATTTATTCATCGGACGGATAAAGAGCGTCACCGTATCGCCGGGGTATAGTATAGGATCCTGATCAGGGGGTGCCGGTGAGGAGATGGAAAAGTAATGATATGTTGGAAGGGATGTATAGAGAGGATCGTTTGGTCTGATAGTCTCGTAGTTGTTTCTGCCGATGAGGTTGACGGTTACCATCCGGAGATCAAGCGGATCCGAAGCCGGAAGGAGCCTGATCGGAACGAGAATCCCTTCAGCAATCCTGGGATCATTATTCAGATCGACTGCGTAGATCGAACCGGCGGTGACGAGTCCGGAACCTGCCTTTGAGAGAGCCTTATGCGTCTTGGTATTCGCACCATCAGAGATGCCCATGCCTGCACTGATGATCACATGAGAAAAGACTGCCCCCACCACCACAAACGTGATCAGGACAATTGCTGCTTCAAGCCCGGTGAAGGCATCGTCACCCAAAGCCCACCTCATAATAGTTTTTCCGTGCAAGAGCGGGAGGCGCCTGGCACCGGACATTGACAGGAACCCCCCAGGGAGGATGAATGATGAGTGTAAAGGGAATATCTGCTGTCAGTAATCCGGTATCGGGGAGTACTTCAACCTTCAGGATCTCGCCCTCCGAGAGGAGTCCGTCCTGTTCGATCTCCGTATGCCAGGATAGTGTTGCCGCAGATGAGGGGATCTCATATATCCTGGCAGGTGTCAGAAGCGAGAACCTGATTGCGGATACCGGCACCGGCTCGCCGATTGCCTCACAGGAGAAGAAGAGTATTTCGATATAATTGGAATTATCATCCACCCGACCGACGACGGATCCCATGACCATCACTGCGGTTGGAGATCGCCCTCCATCAAGCGCCACCTCTTTCGCCTTACTGGAAGAGGAGAAGCCGGCTCCAAGAACCGCAAATGAGAATACACCGGCAACGACGATAAAGGCGATCAGAACGATTGCTGCCTCAAGCCCCGAGAAGCCGTCATCACCTGCCATAGTGATCATCAAGCCTGATGATATCATCCTCTCCAAGATACTCCCCGATCTGCACCTCGATCATCTCAAGCGGGATCTTCCCCCGGTTTTCCAGCCGGTGGACGGCACCTGCACGGACGAAGGTCGATTCACCCTGTGTGAGCACCCGGGTGGTGCCATCTATCCGGACATGGGCACATCCCGAGACAACGACCCAGTGCTCGCTCCTGTGCTGGTGCTGCTGGAGTGAGAGAGATGCACCCGGTTTTACCGTGATCCGCTTGATCTTAAAAAAAAGTGATTCTTCCAATATCAGATAGGTTCCCCAGGGACGATGGACGAGACGATGCTCTTCAACCGTCCTGTCATGGAGAGCTGAAAGAGCCGATACCACCTCTCGGACACGCTCGGTTGCATTCCTGTGGCAGACAAGGAGTGCATCGTCGGTATCCACCACAACAAGATCTGAGACCCCGACAGCTGCAACCCGTTTTCCTTCAGGATGAATGAAAGTACATCCTTTGGAGTCGAGCATGAGGGCTTCACCAACATTGCCATCCCTATCAGGGCCAGAAGCATCATGCAGGGCAGAGAAGGTACCAAGGTCGGTCCATGGAGCAGAAAGGGGCACAACGGCTACGCGTGATGAATGCTCAAGGAGTCCATAATCAACCGAGAGGGATGGAATGTGTGGGTAGGCATCAGGAAGATCCGCATCGGCAATCTCCGGTGCATATCTGCTACATTCCTCAAAGAAGACACGGGGCGTCATCATGAAGATACCGGCGTTCCAGAGTGCTCCATCTGCAATGAAGTGCTCTGCGGAGAGCTGATCAGGTTTTTCATGGAATGCGGCTGCCTTATAGCCGTTTAAGACGGGATCGCCAGGCGAGATGTATCCATATCCGGTATGCGGGCGATCAGGAACAACACCGAAGGTGACAAGATGATCTGCTGCAAGGGGAGCTGAACCGGCAACCACCTCTTCCATGCCGATTCCAATCAGGTGATCGGTCGGATAGATGACAACCGGATCATCAGGATCGCTCTCGAAGAGATGCATCCCCCAGGCAATCGCGGGGAGTGTGTTTCTGCCACAGGGCTCGATCAGGATCCGATCAGCGATCACCTCTTCCCCAAGCTCTTCAATCTGGTTTTTCACAAGAAACTCGTAATCTGTTCCTGTAACCACGACAATCTCATCAGGAGAGGAGAGGAGACGCGCTCGTGTGTATGCCTGCTGAAAGAGCGTCTCGTCAAAGAGTTTGATGAACTGCTTCGGGCATCTGCTCCGGGAGAGTGGCCAGAGGCGGGTCCCGCTCCCGCCTGCAAGAAGAATCGTCCTGATACCAGATCACCTTTCCAATATATTCTCAAAGAAAAGGGATAATTCTTTTCAATCTGACCTCCGGAAGAGCCTATTCATGCCGGATGGCCTTGATCAAGAGGCTCACCTGACCCTGAGCAATACCCTCTCCGCTCGAGGGAGTATATTTTTGAGAGATCCCAGAACCGGATCACCTCCTTCATCGCTTCTTACGAGAGTAGAGTAGTGCAGCAGCAACAATCACAACAGACACCCCGATGATTCCAAACACAAGAGGGGAGAGGCCCCCGTCCTGTTCTGCAACCGGCGTCATGCCCGATCTGATCGCCACATGGGTAATCTCCTCGTAGAGGTTTCCGTCATCATCCCGGTACCTGGTGACAAGAGGTACCTTCTCAGCATCTTTAGCAGCAAATGTCACCTCAAACGATGAGAAGTCATCTGCATCAAGCGCTCCGACAACATAGACTCTGAAGGGATCGATCGGCTCTGCCGGCTCCTTTGTTGTCATCACGACCGAACGGGCGGTTTCAAGCCCTGCATTCGAGACGTCCCCTGTGATCCGATATCCACCGGCAATCGATGAAACCTCCACATTCGAGACGATCGGCTCTGCCACTCGCTTGGCAGTACCCGGAACAACCGGGATGGCGAGAGGCACAGTATGCCGGTTCTGGCCGTTTCTATATTCAACATTGAAGGTGATCTCCCCTTCACCGGTTGGGGTAATCGAGAACTCTGCGTCTTTTTTCTCTCCGGATTCAAGTGTTCCAACGAAGAAGCTTGTGGGAACAAGATCAGCGATCCCTGTTGCCGGAGTTATTGTGACACCCGAGAGTGCATTCTCACGCGGGTTGCCGACAGATATGGTGACGGTATCTTTCTTTCCCTCCATGAAGGTATCCGGACGGGTTGTGATTCCGGCTTCAATCGGAGTTTTATCCACCTTCAGTGGAATGGGAAACATCATATTACCTGTTGGAACAAAATTCAGGGAGAATCTGGGGTAAAAGATCCCTTCATCACTTCCAGCACGGATGGTGAAGCTTGTTGTCATGGTATCACCAGAGCCGAGTCTGCCAATCCCTGTGTAATGAGGGCTCTCGATAACTGAGATGCTTCGTGTCCCCTGAAGGTTTACTCGTGATAATTCAACCGGTTCAGTCCCGGTATTTTTGATCACGATAGTCACTGTTCCGGTATCATGGGGGAAGAAGACCTCAGGATCAAGCGTAACATCCATCACTCCTATCTGCGAAGCTGCACCTGCTGTTCCAATAACAGATACAAGTGCAAGGGTGATTGCCAGTAGAATCAATCGTCCTCTCATCAGAATACCCCGGACGATGCGATGATGAAGACAAGATAGAGTACGACCGGAACAAGGACCACAATCCCTGCATCCCGTGCAGAAAGCTTTCGTGCATGGCGGATCCCATAGTACCAGATGTTTGCCGCCCAGATCATGAAGACAACGGAGATGAATGTCTGGAGAAGGGTGAAATCTGCCATCACCGGCTGGGTCAGGAACGATTCGGTTGCCTGCTCAACAGCTGTTGTATCCATAACATCACGGATAACCGGGGCAACTACCTGATCGGCGACCATCGCAAGATATGCAATCCCGATAGCGGCTGCGGCAATCAGCGGTGCCATTCCATACCCGACTGCTTCAAGCACCTTCTTCATCGATCCTTCACCACGGAAGGCCATGCTTATCAGATAGAAGACCACAGAAGCGATGATCCAGACGATGATACCTCCTATAAAGCCTCCGACTGCCCCAAAGATTGCGATGACACCACCATACCCTTCGAGGGCAACCTCATACATCGGTGCCATCAGTACTCCCATCTGGTACCCGGCAACTGCCGAGAGGATGCTATAGATGAAGACAATGCCAAACGGCACAAGAAGTGCCGCCTCCTCTTTCGACTGCTCACCAAAGAACTCATCAGGCCTGAAGAGTGCTGTTACTATATTGGATGTCATGTATTGTTCACCACCGGCACCTGATTCTGGTGCCCGAGAATGTAAAACATATGTTACATTTGCACTTAATTCTTCTCATCATCCAGACTCCTTTCAACCCTGCCCCGGCCGTTCAACGATCCCCAGTTCATCCGAGAGATCACCAGTGAGATCTGCATCAATAAACCCACCTGTTGATGGAAGGTGCATCATGAAGGTTAGGGTTTCATCAAGTGATACAGTTGCAGAATCAAGGGAGAAGTTGACGATATGGCCGCCGATACTCCGGTCATCGCTGATGAAATGAAGATGGTATCCCGGAACATTCAGACCGCCAACATACCCGGGAAGACGGAAGCCAACAGCTGTTCCGCTGATGTTGGTATGCGTTGCCATATACTGGTCAGCCAGTGCATCGACAAGGCGGGGATATGGCCGCTCCTGCGGGTGAGGAGCACGGACAGTCACCTCCGGAAACATTCCATCAATCCTGATCGCATACATGAGGTTTTGAGACCGGATTGTATCGTCTATAACATCCTCAAATTCAGCAAAACTTCCCGTTGAAAGATCTGGTATCGTGATATCTGGATCAAAAAAGGTCACTGCTGCAAGGGGAACCAGAAGGTCATCAGGTGCGACCACAACCGATCCATCACCACGTGCCTGATAGACTATCCCGTCGACCATGATCAGCTCTCCGTCGAGAGAGTCGAATGTTCCGATCCCAAGATCGCTATAGCGACTCAGGTCTGCAACCGGCATAACGCCATCATAAACGCTCTCAAGGAGGGCATCGATCGTTGAGACCTGAAAGATGATCTCGCGATCGGGCAGGGGTTGATCGTGTGATGTTGAGCCGCCAATGAGCAGTGCACCACCGGCACCAATGAGAATACCAATCAAAAGAGCGATGAAGAGGGATGAGGATGTGCGCATGCTTCTCACTCTGCAATCATACTATTTCAGCATGCCTGAGAATCCCAATAAATTCTAAGAGCACTGCCTGAAATATTCATCCGGATAGCTGACTTCAGCTCAACGGAACTGCAAATCATCTCCCTGCTCCCTTCCCTGCGCGATCATGATTTGGAAGGACGAGATCGAAGATTCTCATTATCCAGCCACTCTCTCACCATTGCAGATACCTGCATCACAAAGGGAAGGGCTATTTTATCGTGAACAGAATAGATTGGATATACCGATGCTCGCGAGCAGACTATTTCCGGCTGAAATTGAGTTCCTTCCGAATCTGGTGGCATTTCTGGAGGCAGCACTGGAGGAATCAGGTGCCGGGCCAAAAGAGATTTTTGACATTGAGCTTGCAGCAGATGAGATCTTCACAAATATTGCTTCTTATGCCTATGGAAAGGAGAAAGGAGAGGTGGAGGTTACGATAACATCAGATGAACACTCGATCATTATCAGCCTCATTGACTCCGGGGCACCTTTTAACCCGCTCTCCCTGCCTTCACCCGACACCACTCTCGGTATCGATGACCGAAAGATCGGTGGGCTTGGCATACATCTTGTCAGGAAGTTAATGGATAACGTCACCTATATGCAGGAGAATGGGAGAAATATCCTCACCCTTGAGAAGAAGAGAGGGAAGAGGAGATAACAATCACTCTCTTCGTACAGGGCAGAGAGAGACACCGCACTCATTGCATGCCTCATGGCAGGGTTCCATATGGACGGTGACGTGGCATCTCGGAAACTCGGTTTTCAGATCTGCTTCCAGGTGATCGGCGAGATCGTGGGCTGTGCTGAGGAGGACATCACTCTCAAACATCACATGAAACTCGATGAATCGCTCAGGGCCGGATCTCCTCGTTCTGAGACCATGGAAGTTCACATAGCCGGTGCAGTGATCGATCAGAATCTCCCTGATCCGTTCCACTTCCTCCTCCGGGAGCCGGGTATCAAGGAGATCGGCAAGCGATCGCCTCACCAGACCGATCCCGGTCCTGATGATGACAACTCCCACAGCAAGGGCGATGATCGCATCAAGCAGGAGTATACCGGTGAAATGGATCAGAATAAGTCCGGCAAAGACACCGACCGATGTATAGACATCAGTCCTCAGATGCCAGGCATCACTCTCAAGTGCAATCGATTCGGTCTTTTTGGCGATCTTCATCATCCTGTGAGAGATGAGGATATTTGCAATCGCTGAGACCCCGACTGCTACCATGCCAAGTCCGAGGAGATCGGGATCGAGGGTGCTCTCCCCCCTGATAAGAGCAGTTGAAGCTTCATAGATGATGAAGATCGCAACAAGCAGGATCAATGTCGCCTCAATAAGCCCCGAGAGCGACTCAAACTTGCCATGCCCGAACGTATGCTGATCATCTGGCGGATTCGCAGATTTTCGGACCGCAAAATAGGCGATAGATGACGCGATAATATCGGTTGCCGAGTGGACGGCATCGGAGATGATCGCAACCGATCCGGTGAGAAAGCCGATCGCCAGCTTCAGAATAACGAGGAAGGTGTTGCTTGCGATTGCAACTCCGGCGATCTGCTTCTTTTCGCGGGTGGTGGGATCGTTTGCGTGGGAGGGGAGCATTGGTCTTATCCTGTTTTGTGGAAGAGAGGAAAAATATTGGGATTGGATAAAATCAAGAGTGAGATGAAACGAGTCTCCTCACTCGCCACACACCCTTCTCATCGCTTCTTCCAATCGTTCCATCGATGTCGCATAGCTCATTCGGACCCAGCCCGGCGCCCCGAATGCCGATCCCGGTGTCACCGCGACATGCCGATCCTCAAGCCATTCGGATGCAATTGCGACGTCATCCCCGCCGACATTGGCAAAGGCATAGAACGCACCGTCAGCAGGCGCACATGCGAACCCTGCATCCGCAAGCCGCGAGATGACAAAACTCCGGCGTCTGGCAAATTCATCCCGCATCTCTGCAACACAGGACTGGTCACCCTTTAATGCGGCAACCCCGCCCCACATCACAAAAGTGGTCGGATGGGAGACCGAATGCTGCTGAATCCGGTTCATGTAATTGATCACCTCAGAAGGACCTGCCGCATATCCAAGCCGCCACCCGGTCATCGCATAAGCCTTTGAGAACCCGTTTATCGTGACCGTCCGCTCTGCCATGTCGTGAATTGAGGCGAGCGAGATATGCTCTGCTCCATCATAGACGAGCTTTTCATAGATCTCATCTGAGAGCGCAAGGAGATCATGATCGGAACAGAGATCCGCGATCATTCCGAGCGATGATCGTGTCAGGATCGATCCGGTCGGGTTCGATGGCGAGTTCACGATGATCATCCTGGTTTCAGGCGTGATCACCTCTCCAAGCGACTCCCCGGGCTGGAACGTCACCGGATCAAGCGGATAGTGGACGGCTTTTCCCCCGGCCATCCGGATGCAGGGTTCGTATGAGACCCATGAGGGATCAAGGATGATTACTTCATCACCGGGATTCAGCACTGCCTGGCAGAGGAGGCGGATCGCATCCTTTGCCCCGGCTGTAACAATACAATCCGCCGAAGTTGTCGGGATACTATTCTCAGTCGAGAGTTTTTCAGCAATCGCCTCCAGCAGTTCAGGGATGCCACGTGAGGGGGCATAGTGCGTCTCCCCCCTCCGCAGGGCATCGATCGCTGCCTCGGTGATATGAGCAGGTGTCGGGAAATCCGGCTCTCCGATCGAGAGACTGATAACATCAATCCCGTTCCGTGCCATCTCTTTTGCCCGATCAGCTATCGCCATCGTTGCAGACGGCGTGATCGCACCAATCGCCTCTGACAGATGCCTCATGCCAATCGCTGAACAAGTTTCACGGCGGATTCAACGGCTCTCCGGGCATAATCCACCCGTTCCTGCGCTTCAAGCCGGGTCATACCGGGGCCGGAGATGCCAAGGGCGACCGGCTTCTCGTACTCAAGCGAGAGATCGATGATCTTCCGGGATGCATGCTGGACTACAATCTGGTCATGGCCGGTTGCACCCTCGATGACACAGCCGATTGTTACAACCGCATCGACATTCCCGTCTTTGAGCATCTTCTTGATGGCAAGTGGCATGTCATAGGCTCCCGGAACATATGACCGCTCAATAACCTCCGCTCCAAGGAACTTTGCGTGCTCTTCTGCCTCAATCTCCATCATGTACGTAATGTCACGGTTGAACTCCGCAACCACAAATCCGAGTTTAATTGTCATAGAATCATCATCTCCTATTGTCGTGCAGGCCCGGCATCAGGGAATCCCTGCCGCTGGCCGGTGCCCGCATCCCGTTCAAGCTCCCGTGGATAGAACAACAGCTTGACGGCATTCACCGCATGCTCACGTGTCCTCTGTTCAAGGAGCCATGCAAGCTCGCGATCATCTTTTGCCTCATCCTCATGGACGAAGACCTCGATGATATGCTTGTTCGTCATCAGCATGGCGAGCTGAAGGCCCTGTGATGCCTCATGTGCACAGAGTTTATCCTTATCCTTCCCGCCCGGCATCCCGAGTGCCATCACGAGATCGCAGCCACGCTCTTCAATAAGCTTCTTGCAGGCAACCGGGAGATCCTTAATCCCCGGTACCGTATACCGCTCGATACTGAGGGTCGCATGGCGCTTGAGTTCATCAATAGCTGCCGCACCCATATTCACCCGTGCGAAGGTCGTGTCTGCGATCCCTATCTTCATACCAGTACCTCAAGGGCGGCTGAAACACCATCTGCCGCCGGAGTATATCCAAGTTTCTGAAGGGTGCCCTGTACTGCTGCAAGTGTTGCAAGCACTTCAGAAGTACCGACTGCACCCATTGTGCCGATCCGGAAGATCTTCCCTTTCAACCGGTCCTGTCCCCCTGCGATCTGGATACCGGTCTTCTTCACACCAGACCGGAGATCTGAATCGCTGATCCCCTCAGGGTACAGAATCGCTGTCGCCGTATTGGATGGTGAGTGAAGTGCATCTGAGACCGGAAGTAGATCGAGCCCCCAGGCAGCTGCCGCTGCACGCACCGCATCCGCAAGTCTCCGGTGGCGTGCAATCCGGTTCTCCAGACCCTCTTCTTCTGCAATGAGGCATGCTTCACGGAATGCAAAGAAGAGCGGAACAGCCGGAGTATAGGGCGTCTCCATCGGCTTCTTTGATGCCGCCTTCCGATATGCCTTCAGGTCAAGGTAGTAGGGGCGTTTCTCTGAGAGGCGCTCCCATGCCCGCTCCGAGACCGAGACTGCAGAGAGGCCTGCCGGGGCAGCAAGACATTTCTGTGATCCTACAATCGCAATATCGGCTCCCCATGCATCTGCTGCCACATGATCGCCGCCGATTGAGGTGATCCCATCCATTATGAAGAGGGCATCATGTTTCCGGGCAAGCTTCCCGACTGCAGCAGCAGGATTGAGAATACCGGCAGAGGTCTCGTTATGAACCATCGTTACAACTTCGGCACCGTTCTCAAGCGCCTCTGCAAGCGCATCAAGCCGGAGGGGTTGTCCCCATTCAGACTCGATTGCAGTCAGCTCCCCGTAACGGCCGCTGATCTCAGCAAGCCGCTCACCGAACTTGCCGTTTACCAGCGAGGCGATCTTTCTGCCGACACCGACATTTCCAATCGCCGCCTCCATAGCGGCGGTTCCCGAGCCGCTTAAGAGAAAGATCTCGTTTGCTGTACCAAAGAAAGGCTTCAATACCCTGACGCAGTCTGCATAAACCCCGCCAAACTCTTCGCCACGATGGTTGATCGCCTGTCGGCTCATCACATTCTTCACCCGTTCCGGCATTGGCACCGGTCCTGGCATCATAAGGAGTAATTCGTTCTGCATCCTGATCGTCCGTACTATAAGAAGATAAAGCTCTTAATAGATAGTGAAGCCTATGGTCGACGTAGCTGTCATCGCAGGATCCCAATCAGACGAAGCGATCGTTCGCAAAGTCTGCGCAACACTCGATGAATATGGCCTGAGCTATGAGGAGAAGGTAATATCTGCCCATCGTGACCCCGAACTGCTCGTTGAGTATGTCAGGGCAAGTGATGCAAAGGTCTTTATTGGAATTGCCGGCATGTCCGCCGCTCTTCCCGGTGTTATCGCCTCAAAAACGAAGAGACCCGTCATCGGTGTCCCGGTAGCAGGGAAACAGATGGGCGGCCTTGATGCGCTTCTCTCAATCGTCCAGATGCCAAAAGGGGTACCGGTCGCCTGTGTCGCAGTCGACGGGGGCGAGAACGCCGCCCACCTTGCCGCGCGGATTCTTGGCGTGGCATAAGGCAATCCCTGAAACCATTTATTCCTTTTTCTGCAGGAGATCCCGCACCATCTTCACTGCACAGAGATCCCCGCACATCGAGCAGGTCTCACGCTCAGGGTCCCGGTCATGGATCGAACGGGCATAGTCTGGGAAGAGCATCTCGGCATACTGTGCCTCCCAGTCGAGATCCCGCCGTGCAACAGCCATCCGCATCTCCTCCGGAGACTCACTCACACCCCCGCGCCGGGTGATATCCCCGACATGAGCGGCGATCCTGGCAACCCGCGTTCCTTCGATGATCTCTTCAACATTGGGGAGCGCCAGATGCTCTGCTGGAGAGACCATGCAGAGGAAGTCTGCGCCGGCAGATGCTGCGATCGCACCTCCGATCGCGCCGACGACATGATCGTATCCTGTCGCGATATCAGTGACGAGCGGGCCGAGGAGATAGAGGGGTGCATGATCGGTCACCTCTTTGATCACCTTTACATTCCATGCGACCTCGTTGATCGGGATATGGCCGGGACCCTCGATCATCCGCTGAACACCCGCATCGAGGGCACCGCGGGCAAGCTTTCCGAGTGTTAAGTATTCGGTCGTCTTGGCAAGACGACCACTGTCAACGAGCGCCCCTGGCCGCATCCCATCACCCAGACTGATCGTGACATCATCTTCTGCAAGGATCTCGAGGAGATAGTCATACTCTGCGTAGAGCGGGTTCTCTTCCCCGGTTGCAACCATCCATGCCACGTGGAACGCACCACCCCGTGAAACAACACCCAGCATCCGGGGATCGATCCTGAGGGCTTCGAGCGCATCCTGGTTCACCCCGCAATGGAGGGTCAGGAAGTCCACACCCTGCCTGCATTGATCACGGATCACCGAGAAGAGGATATCGGCGGTGAGATCGGCAGCTGATCCCGCACGCCTGATCGCCTCATAGATAGGAACAGTCCCAACCGGTACCGGCAACGAGAGTATCTTCTTTCGGAACGCCGTGAGATCCCCGGCTGTCGAGAGATCCATCAGGGCATCGGCACCTGATGAGATGGCTGCCTCAGCCTTTCTCATCTCAAGATCCAGATCACAACGGCCCTGTGAGGTGCCGATGTTCACGTTCACTTTGACACGGCACCCTTCTCCAATGGCAGCAGGGCGAATCTCACGCCGCTGGTTGGCAGGAACAACCATACGGCCACTTGTGATGGCGTGTGCCATCTTTTCCGGGAGGATGCCTTCTGCTTCTGCCAGATCGTTCAGCCCTGAAGGCAGGCCAACGTGGCACTGCCTGATGAGTGAGTGCATAAGAACCATCTGTCTGGAGAGCTTATTATCCTGCATGCCAATCCAGTGGATTCCCGGTAGTGGCTGGCAGTCGAACTCCTATATCATCGGTGATGTGCTGATCGATGCCGGCGTTCTTCCCATGGTGCTTGAACGGTTTTCCGACCAGATTACAACAATCATTCTGACACACGGCCATTTTGACCATACCGCCCACCTTGCCGAAATTCAGGCGATGACCGGGGCAGAGATATATATCCACGAAGAAGATGCAATCGCTCTTCGATCTGAAGTAGAGAGCCTCTCATTTAATTTCGGTGCACGCCCTCCCATGATCATAGCCGATCATATCCTCGCTGACGGTGACCGGATCGATGATCTCCGGGTGATCCATACCCCGGGCCATACCAGGGGGAGTATCTGCCTCTATGATGAAGCAGAACGCGCACTCATCTCAGGCGATACGGTCTTTCCCCAGGGCTCATTCGGAAGGACAGATTTTCCCGGCGGAAGTATTGCCGATCTCAGGGCTTCGGTTGAGAGGCTGGTTCCACTTGACGTGGACAGCCTCTATCCGGGGCATGAGCGGCCGGTGACAGAAGGTGCGAAAAAGCACCTCCTTGCAACACAACAGAGCCTCAGATCATATTATGGATAAAGGGATCTATGGATAAAGGGATCTATGCACTGATCCTCAGGGCTGCCAGAACGACAGTCTGCGTGGGAGCACTTGGGGATCTCACCCTGCCGGATGGATATCTCATCTATGTCGGATCCGCCCTTGGTCCGGGTGGCCTCATCCGGGTACAGCGCCATCTCAATACCTCAAAGGATAAACGGAGGCCACACTGGCATATTGATTATCTCCTTCAGAACAGGGAGGTTTCAATGATTGCGAGTGTATCGGCAGCCACGTCATCAAGACTCGAATGTTCCCTGGCAGAGGCGATAGGCGGGGCATGCATTCCCCGGTTTGGCTGTTCTGATTGCAGATGCAGATCCCATCTCTTTACACGACCAGATGATCCAACTGAATCGGTCGGTGAGGCATTTGCATCCATTGGTCTTGTAGCCGCGATCACAAGGTATTAGTCATACCAGACAGAGGATACCCTTATGAAGGTTCTTGGGATATCCGGGAGTATGAGAGCTGCGGGAAATACCGCTATCCTTGTTCAGGAGGTGCTCGGCCATATCGCTGAGAAAGGAATTCCGACCGAGTACATCACCCTTGCCGGGAAAGAGATCCATCCCTGTATCGGATGCGAGAAATGCAAGGAAGAGAAGTGGTGCACAATCAAAAACGATGACTGGTCAGAGATCGCCAGGAAGATGATCAATGCTGATCTCCTTGTGATCGGATCGCCCACCTACTATTTTGATGTCTCGGGACAGGTGAAGAACCTCATCGACCGTACATACTCGCTCTATCATGATCGTCAGCTTGCCGGGCGAAAAGCTGTGGCAATCACCATCTGTGCCGATAAAGGCGGGACACGGGCACTCGAAACCCTTGAGGCATTCCTCTCAACGCATGAATACGGCTATCTCGGCCATATCATCGGAAGAGGATACCTGCCAGGCGATGTCCGATCCGATACACTCGCTATTGAATCAGCCAGGGTGATAGCAGATCGGATCGTCTCCTATTTCGGAACACTGGATGATTAAACAAGAGGGAAGAGCATTGATCCACAAGAAAATACAACTCAGCAACCGAACCGCAGACGGATATGCAATCCCCATGGGCCCGGTGAACCTCGTCTTCATTACAACAGAAGAAGGGATGATCGGGTGCGGCGCTTTTGATATCGACGCCCTTGAGCAGTTCGGTATTCCGGCAGCGAAGATGAAACCGGTTGTGGGACCATCTATTGCCACCATCGATGAGATCCTGGATGCGGTGGTGAAGGAAGGAAACGAACCCGCGGTAAAACGTGGCATCAAACCCGGAATGAACGGAAAAGAAGCGCTCGAACTCTTCTGAATATCAGAGGCCGAGCCTTTCAAGGAAGAGCCGGTGGAACCTCAGGTCTCCGGCAAGTTCGGGGTGGAAGGAGAAGGCCATATGGAGGCCATGGCGTATCGCAACAAACCCCTGCGGGAGGGATGAAAGCACTTCGGTCCCATACCCGACACGGGTGACCACAGGTGCACGGATAAAAACTGCATGGAAAGGGGTATCAAGACCTGCACATTCAATATCTGCCTCAAACGATTCCCGTTGACGGCCGAAGGCATTCCGCTTCACAGTCATATCCATAACACCAAGCGGCTCAAAGAGACTGTCATCCTGCACTTCAGATGCAAGCAGGACCATCCCTGCACAGGTGGCAAAGATCCCTCCCTCATACTGCTGGAGAGGACGGAAGAGTCCCGCCTTCTGGATCAGCCGCATGAGGGCGGTTGATTCGCCACCGGGGAGCGCAATGCCATCAAATCTGTCAATATCAGATGCATCCCGAAAGAGGGAGACCTCTCCGTCAGGCCCAAGCGCATGTTGGAATGCAATCACATGCTCCGATACGTCGCCCTGGAGGGCAAGGACACCGATCTTACCAGCCACGTGTCTGCAACCTCTCATCCGGAGTTAAGGTATGGACATCAATACCCGGCATCGCCTCACCGAGACCGCGGCTTGTCTCTGCAATCACCTTCGGATCATTGAAGTGGTGAACAGTCTCGACGATCGCTTTTGCCATCTTCTCAGGGTTTTCTGATTTGAAGATCCCTGAGCCGACAAAGACACCGTCTGCACCAAGCTGCATCATCAGCGCTGCATCCGCAGGAGTCGCAATACCGCCTGCCGAGAAATTCACAACCGGGAGCCGCCCACGGTCTGCTACCTCAAGAACCAGCTCGATTGGCGCTTCGATCTTTCTGGCATACCCTGCCCGCTCCTGTGCATCCATTCCTTTCAGCATCCGTATCTCGGACTGGATCGCCCGCATATGCCGGACCGCCTCAACGACGTTTCCGGTGCCCGCCTCTCCCTTTGTCCGGATCATGGCAGCACCTTCATTGATCCGCCTGAGCGCCTCACCAAGGTTCCGGGCACCACAGACAAACGGCACCGAGAATGCCTTCTTGTCAACATGGAACTCTTCATCCGCCGGAGTCAGCACTTCTGACTCATCGATCATATCGACACCGAGCTCCTGGAGCACCTGTGCCTCGACAAAGTGGCCGATCCTGACCTTTGCCATCACAGGGATCGAAACTGCTTCTGTGATCTCGACTATTTTTGTTGGATCTGCCATACGGGAGACACCCCCGGCCTTCCTGATATCCGCAGGAACCCGCTCAAGTGCCATCACCGCAACAGCACCGGCATTCTCTGCGATCACCGCCTGTTCGGCTGAGACAACATCCATGATGACGCCCCCCTTCTGCATGGATGCAAAACCCCGCTTCAGAAGCTCTGTTCCAAACTTCAGCTCTTCAAGAATCATGTATTTATGTGGATCAGCTGAGCCGATAAATTATAGCATGGTGGAAGAAGGCGTTTTCAATCCGAATGCGGGAAGGCGGATATTCCACCAGTACAATCACCCCATTCTTCATTTTGCGTCACAGAAGAGGGATCAGGGGGAGAATACCCCCGGATAGAAGAAAAGAAGAGAGAGACAGGAAGATCAGGAGGAGTGCAAAGAATACTGTCACACCCCGCACAGCAGCGATCACGCACCTCCCACCCTTTTCAAGAGATTGAAATGGATCCCCGATCCGGTATCCATCCGGCTTATCAAACAAAATCCCGCATCCGCCGGCGATCAGTGCCATTGGAATGCCGCCATTGAACCCTGGTCTCTTCTGCGCATCACGACGGAACATGGAGAACGCCTCTCTCCCCCGTCCGCGGATCGCAAACCATGCCAGAAGAAGACACCCGGCGATCCGTGCAGGGATATAGGAGAGTACATCATCTGCACGGGCAGAGAACCAGCCAAGCCGCTCCCGTTCATCCCGGTACCCGAGCATCGCATCCATCGTATTGGCTGCACGGTACATCGCAGCTCCGGGAAGGCCGAGGAGGGCAAACCAGAAGAGAGGAGCTATGATCGAATCGACAAGGTTCTCAGAGACCGATTCATATGCTGCTGACCGAACCTGCTCATCGGTGAGAGTGGAGGTCTTTCGGGATACCATCATCGAAACAGCAGATCTTCCGGCAGTGGGATCTGTCCTGAGCCCCTCTTCAACCGATAAAGCATGTTCTTCGAGGGATCTCCATGCAAAGGTGCTCTTCAGGAGAAACGGTGCTGCAAGGAGATAGAGCCACCATATTCCATATTCCTTCACCAGCTGATCAAAGAGAAGAAACGGAAGCGTGAAGAGGAGGACGGTCACCAACCAGAAGATGCATCCTGCAGAACGCTGAAGGGATCTCCGGTATTCTGACGACCGCCCCCACCATCCGATAAATCGTCCGAGGAGGGCAACCGGATGGTACGGGGTATGCGGATCCCCGATACACCGGTCAATGAGAAGGGCCGCTACCAGGATGATTCCGGAGAGCGGCATGCAGTGACGACTCCAATCAGGAGGAGGAGAACAATAAAGACGGTGATGAATGCATCCACCGGTGCAAGCGTGGCACCACGGAAGGAGAGCCAGACGAGATACGTAATACAGGCGATAATACAGGGTATCAGGGTGAGCATATGAGGCATATTCCGTGTTGCCTTATCCTCTTTGAACACCAGTTCTTCTTCCTCAGGAACAATTACCGGGCATGCCTTACTCACCACAACCTTCATCCGTGTTGTCCTGGCACCATATCCGGTGATAAACTCAAGATCAAAGACACCGTCCCCCGAAGAATCCCGAATGGGTATACTGTAATCACTATCACCATCCACATAGAGATTATCATGGAAAAAATCGGTGAAACCATGCCCGTTCTGTGTTCGTATCGTGGCATGGGTTGGAGAGCCATAGTTTTTCAATCGAATGACAAGATCGCTCCCTGCATCAACCGGAGCCTCACGTGCAGAGAGTTCGATAGTATTGACACCCCGGCGATTCAGATGCACATCAACGACAGTCATTCGATCAGATACTCCTATTCTTTTGCAGATTCAGGGGGGAGCAGGTTTGGGATCCCCTCATGAATCGGATAGTCAAGGTGGCAGGCATCACATCTGAGGCTTCCTTCGATGATCTCTTCTTCATTCTCCTCTGTTACCGTCAGGAGAATATCGCCTTTACAGACGGGGCAGCAGAGAATATCCATCAACCATCGTTTCATTTTCTCTTCCTCAGATCAATGATTTGTGAAAGTTCAGGCCCTGTTGAGATGATGGTCACAGGGCATCCAACATCTTCCTCTACCTGCCGGATGAAAACCTTTGCGGTTTCGGTAAGTTGATCGTACCTGGTCGCTCCGGAACATGCAGGATCCACCCGATCGATACCGGTGATCGCAACCTGTGTACATCCATTGATCATAGCAGAGTACCGCGCCATCTGACCATCCCAGTTCCCGATCCGCCGCTCACGGTGGGTGACAGTCCCATACTCGACAATCCCCATCTCGTGGGATTTATCCAGCGTCATCTCTGTTGAGAACGGCCCTTCACCGACCCGCGTCGGGAAGGCCTTGAAGACAACGATCACATCATCAATCTGTGTCGGTCCAACCCCGCAATCCGCTGCGATCTGGGATGCGGAGGTATCCTTGCTTGTGACATACGGGTAGGTTCCAAAGTAGAGGGAGATCCCAAAACCCTGGGTGCCTTCAAGGATGACGTTTTCACCGTTTTTAATTGCGATATTCACCTTCTCTGCAACATCGACGATATAGGGGGCAAGTTCCGGGAGTTCTTTTGCCTGTCGGGATAATCTGAGCACCCGGTCGGCATTTGCAGGGCCACACCCGGATCCGGTGCTCCCGATCTTCTTTGCAAGATGCTCGCTCTCCTGGTCGCGGGTAATATGCTCCTCTTCAATGACCCCGCACCGTCCATCGATATAGATCCTGCCGGATGCACCGACCTGATCAACCTCACGGAGGAATACCCTGGGATCAACAAGGACGCCGGGCCCGATACAGAGATCTGCTTTTTCATAGACGAAACCGGATGGAACCATCCGGACACCATATTCCTTCTCTCCCACTAAAACAGTGTGGCCGGCATTTGGTCCGACACCACCACGGGAGATGATAGTCGGGTGATCCTGATGTGCGATGTGGGCAACGATCTTACCTTTCCCTTCATCACCAAAAAAACCACCAACAATAATTGTACAGGGCATAGACGTATCAGTACATGTCTGTTGAGGAAGCTGATAAAATAGTTCCCCCAATAAAAGAAACCAGAAAAAAACGGTTTTTCATTCATATAGGAAAGCATCAAGAACGAGCCGGAACATATAGTACATAAAGATGGCTGAATCGAAAAAAACCAAAAGAAACGGGTCAGATGACGAATCGCTCATTACACGATTCAGAGAGAGCGATCATCCTGCTGTTTCTCTCGCCCGTGATCTCCTCTGGGTTGTATGTGTTGTCGGGGGCATTGCACTCATCCTCTTTCTGGCATCCGGAACATGGCCTGCGGTTGTGGCTGTTGAATCCGGGAGTATGCTCCCGGAGATGCAGATCGGCGATCTCGTCTTTGTTGTTGCAGAAGACCGGTTTGGATCTCTGATCACTGCAGAAGAGGGATTTGCATCGGGGCATAGTTCATTTGGCCATCCCGGAGATGTCATCATCTTCAGGCCAAATGGTGATGATAGCTTCCACCCGATCATTCACCGTGCCCTTCTGCGGATCGATGCTGAATCTGCAGGGGAGCAGCTTGGTTTTGAGAACCCTCACGGCGGCATCATCACCCGGGGCGACAACAATGCAGTGATCGATCAGGTGACGACACATCCGGGTATCGGCAGGATCGAACCGGTTAAGGATGAATGGATCATTGGAAAGGCGGTCTTCTCCATTCCTCTGGTTGGGTATCTCCCACTTCATATCGTTGAGTTTGCAATCCTTATCATCGCGATTATCATTATTCAGGAATTGATCGCCTCAAGGAGGAGAGAGAAGAACTGAGGGTACAACCATGAATGTGACGAAACAACTGCTTGAAGACTGTCTGGGAGGCCACCGGCTCACCCATGACGAAGGACTCCATCTGCTGAAGGCAACCGGAAGAGAGATCTTCTCCATCTGCTGCGCCGCAGACGAGCTCAGGGAAGAGAAAGTCGGCGATGTTGTGACCTATGTCAGGAACCAGAATATTCATATCACGAATATCTGCAAGAATCTCTGCGGCTTCTGTGCATTCGGGCGGAAAAAGAGCGACCCCGATGCGTTCTTCGATGGTCCGGATCGGATCCGGCAGAAGGTGAAGCTCGCCCTCTCACGTGATATCACCGAGATCTGCCTCCTCTCCGGGGTTCACCCGGATTACACGATGGAGAGTTATGCAGAGATTATACAGACCGTCCATGATGAGGCACCGGGTATTGATATCCATACAGCCAGCCCGGACGAGGTCGCCTACATCGCCGGAAAAAGCGGAATTTCTACCCGTGAGGCACTTGAGCGGCTGAAGGAAGCAGGACTTGGCACCCTTCAGGGAACTGCTGCTGAGATTCTGGTCGATGATGTCCGAAAGGTGATCTGCCCGGTGAAGGTAGATACCGGGACCTGGGTTTCGATCATCAAAGAGGCTCATGGGATCGGGATGAAAAGCACATCAACAATCATGTACGGATCTGCTGAAACACCCGGAGATCGGATGACTCACCTCGGCATACTCAGAGATATTCAGGACGAGACCGGCGGTTTCACCGAGCTTGTGCCACTGTCGTACCTTCACCATAACACCTCCCTCTATGAACGGGGGCTCGCTCCTGCCGGCGCAACAGGGAGGGAAGATCTCCTGATGATCGCCGTCTCACGGCTCTTCCTCGACAACTTCGATCATATCCAGGTCCCCTGGGGGAAATTCGGGATTAAGCTCAGCCAGATTGCCCTTGCATCAGGTGGAGACGATCTCGGCGGGACGATGTTCTCAGATGATGTCTCCGTAGAGGCAGGCGGATCTGAGGCAGGATACCTTGATCCAGAGACGATGGGGCGGATCGCAACCGATATCGGAAGGCGCCTCATCCAGAGGACGACCAAATATAGCATCCTGTGAAAATTTCCACTCACTACCTTATTTTTTCAGGCAGTCCCACTGATTTCTGAAAGAGATTTGCCATAGCTCTTCATTTCGGAAAAATGAAAAGGAGGAGGGGTTAGTACATGCCCGCACGGCATAGGATAATAGTGACTCGTGTGGAAGGTGGCGTGCCCCCGGTGCACCCATGCGACTGTCCGGATAATGATCGATTGACGCTTATTGTGATCGATTGAGAGGTGTGTAGCCGGACACTATGGAATGAATGTCTAAACCTTTGAATTCTTGAGGTCGGTTGCACCGTGGGCAGGACGCACGCCTTCATCTGGATGGATGGGCGATACCGGAATCCGCTGGATTCACGGTTGTCCAATACTACAAATGCCATATGAAAATATAAATATTTCCCTCAATGCACGGCATTGATGCTCATTTTGATGCACGGCAATGTCGAAATACATTTATCCCGATCAGGCGATACCTACTATGATGCAATCATATCCCGCCGAATTAAGCCGGATCACCGAACTCCTCAGGAGCAATCCGCGCGGAATGTCCGTCGGGGAGATCGCCTCTTCCCTTGGTATCAACCGCAATACCGCTGCACGGTACCTCGATATGCTCCTGGTTGCCGGGCAGGTTGATAAAAGGACATTTGGGAAGGCAAAAGTCTATTTCCTCTCCCAGCGGGTGCCGATACATGCGATGCTCAACAGCTCCTCAGACCTTGTGATGATACTGAATGCCGAGGGACAGATCATCCAGGCAAACGATCAGATCCTCTCCTTCTGTAGAACTTCCAGAGAGGAGACAGTCGGATTTCCCCTGGAAGAGACCAGGCTTGCTATCTTCTCCCACCCTGCCCTGATGGCTCAGATCAATGATCCCGGGAGAGAGAGCGGATCAGGGGAGGTGATCCGGCTGATGAGAGGAGTTGATGAGCACTTCTTCCGCCAGAAGATCATCCAGACCGTCTTTGATAACGGCGGTCCCGGCATTATGATCATCCTTGAAGAGATCACCGAGCAGGTCAGGGCTGAGGAGAAATTGCGGCAGAGTGAAGAGATGTTTCGGACGCTCGTCTCAGATATCAGTGACGTGATCTGGGCAGCCGACGAGAAAGGGGCGATCACCTACATCAGTCCCCGTGCAGAGACAGTCTGCGGCATCTCTCCGGATGAGATGATTGGGTGCCGTTTTACCGACTTTATGAAAGATGATGAGAAGAAAGGATTTCTTCGAACAATAAAACCATCCATATCTGCCCAGACTGCATGGCCGCTTGTGGAATGCAGCTTTCTGAAGCCGGATGGCGAGTCGATCGCAATCGAGCTCTCGGGAAACCCCATCATCATCAGCGATGCAGAGAACCATCCGGTACTCCTTGGATACCGCGGTTCATTCAGGAATGTGACCGAAAGAAACCGTGCCGTCAAGCATGTCCGCCAATGGAAGGAATTTCTCACCTCAATTGTTGAGAATATCCCCGATATGGTCGCAGTTGAGGAGATGGATGATCACACCCTTGTCTTCTTTAATCATGCGGCAGAAGAGTTCATCGGATTTCCGCGTGAGTTCCTCGTCGGGCAGAAACCGGATCGGATCTTCCCTGAAGAGTATGCTGCATTCTGGGCAGAGACAACCGCAGATGTCGAAAGACTTCAGGAAAGCATTCTTGCGATCCAGACGTTCTCACGGGGCGGGGAATCGGATCAGAGGATGCTCCGGACAAAGAAGATACCCCTCTTCTCAAGCAAAGGGCAGATGCGGTATATACTCTCTATTATAACAGACATCACCGAGGAGAAGATCCCTGATGTCAGCTCAACCGATCCTTTTCTGATCAGGATCTAAGAGGGCTGGAGCCGCCCCACATCTTTTTTGATCCTCTGTATTCTCTCCCCAATCATCATCCACTGTATCTGCCGGATATTTCCGGGAAGGGTGAGATGAGAGACGCCAGAATGTTTTTACTCCATAAGAACGAAGTTCAATCATTATTAACAAAGAGGAAATTGATCGAACATACCAGAAAAGAAGCCCGAAACATGGCACTCAAGCGGATGCTTCCTTCCGGGATCCGGAGTATTCGTTTCTCGATGAGATCTTTGAATCTTCACCACACTGTATCCTCATCCTTGAAGAAGGGACGATTACAAGAGCAAATGCTGCCTCAGGGGAATTCTTCGGAATAGCCCCGGATGAGCTGATCGGAAGAACACCAGCGGATCTCTCCCCCACCATGCAACCAGGTGAAGAGTCCTCTGGTGCACGAATGGAGAGACTGCTTGGCCAGCTGGAACGGGGCCCCATAAAATTTGGATGGATACATACGGCTGCCGGAGGAATCGAGAGGAAGACTGAGGTGATCCTAACCCCGATCAAGGTCGGTGAGAGAAATCGGATCATGGCGAATATTATGGATATTACCCCCCTCATTGATGCACAAAACAAAGTTGCTTCCCAATACCGCCTTCTCCAGATGACCAATACCGTGATACGTGCAATGCATACCGAAGAGAGGATCGAGGATGCACTCGTTGTTGCAGCGGACGAACTTCATGCCCTCTTTGAAAATACCCTCATTGCCATCTATACCACCCACCCGGATACAAACGAAGCACATCTTGCAGTCAGCAGGGGGAATCTGCCCGGCATATCAGCAAGCAGAGTGCATACCCGCCTTCCCACAACAAAAGAACCGTATACTACAGTATACAAAAGAGGAACACCCATTTTCTGCGAGATCCGCGACGAACAGGTATCGGGCATCATCGGGATCGAGGAGATCACTGATCTGAGCAGTCCGACTGCCATTGGGATCATCCCACTCATCTCGGACGAGACGGTTCATGGTTCAATCAACCTCATCTTACGGGGGAGGGAGGGTTTTGATGCAGATGAACAATCCCTCCTGATGAGCATCGGGAGAGAGATAGGCGGAGCCATACGGTCAGGCATGATGCGGGATGAACTGAAGACAGCTAACGATCTGGCTCATCTCTTCCTTGATATCCTTGTACATGATGTCAATAATGCTCATATGATCATCGGCGGCGCCCTTGAGCTCCTGAAGGATGCAGATGAGAATGAAAGGGAGAACTATACAGGTATCATCAGATCCGCACTCGACACCGCAGCGGAGATTCACCGGAATGTGATGATGATCCGATCAATCCGCGAAGATGGAGAAGAGAGCCAGAAGCCGATCCCCCTCGATCCGGTTATTCAAAGAGCGATGTTCCCCAGCGTTGATATCCAGTTTGAGCCTTCAGGCGCCGTTGTCTATGCAGATGAGCTCCTCTCCGGCATCTTCTTTAATATCTTCAGTAATGCGGTGAAATATGGCGGGACTGATTCAATCATCGAGGTTTTTGTCCGTGAAGAAGGGGATGAGGTGATTGTCACCATTGAGGACAACGGGCCGGGGATTTCTGATGAAGAGAAAGAAGAACTCTTTACCAGAAACCTGAGGATCGGATCACAGAAGAAGGGGCTTGGAATTGGACTCTATATCTGCATGACACTGGCTGAGCGGTACGGTGGATCCATCCGGGTCACCGACAGGATTACCGGAAAGAAGGAGGAGGGATCGGCATTCATCCTGACACTCCGCCGGGTTTTGGAAGGCCCCCCCATATGACACGCAATCTGGTTGAAGAGCCACGCTTCCTCCCCATCACCGGGAGTGAGAAAGAGAAACTCGGGATCGATTCCTTAGATATCATCATCGTTTCAGGTGATGCCTATGTGGATCATCCCTCATTTGCCGCTGCGATCCTTGGTCGTAATCTCTGGTCTGCCGGGTACACCGTCGGGATCATCCCGCAACCCGACTGGCAAAAGGACGAGGATTTTCTGGCACTCGGCACCCCCCGCCTCTTCTTTGCCGTATCTGCCGGGAATGTCGATTCGATGGTGAATGCATACACCCCGAATAAAAAAAGCCGCCAGAAAGACGCCTATTCGCCCGGGGGGAGATTGATGCGGCCCGATCGTGCAACGATCGTCTATACAAACAAGCTCCGGTCACTCTTCCGAAACACCGGGATAGTGATCGGGGGGATCGAGGCCAGCCTCCGGCGATTTGCCCACTATGATTTCTGGTCGGACTCGGTCAGACAGTCCATTCTGGCAGATGCCCCGGCAGATCTGCTCGTCTATGGGATGGGCGAACGTACCCTGCGGCTGATCGCCGATCGGATGAGTGCAGGAGATTCAATCCGATCCATCCGGGATATCCCCGGCACCTGCCGGACGATGCCGGTTGCCGAATGGAAGAGCTCTGAAAAGGAAGATTTTGTGATTCTTCCGGGTTATATGGAGGTGAGGGAGAATAACGTCCGGTATGCAGAAGCATTTGCCTCCCATGCCCGCGAACAGGACCCGATTAAAGGGCATGTGGTGGCCCAGCCACATCCAAAGACCATTGTTATCCAGAATCCACCGGCTATGCCCCCCGATACAGCAGAGCTGGATGCAATCTACGATCATCCATTTGCCCGCGCCGCCCATCCCTCATACAAAGAGCCGATACCTGCACTTGAGCCGGTCAGGTTCTCGGTAATCAGCCATCGCGGCTGTTTTGGAGACTGCTCATTCTGTGCACTCGCTCATCATCAGGGGAAGATCATCTCGAGCCGGAGCGAGGATTCGATTGTGAATGAGGTGGATCGGGTAAGCAGGATGAAAGCGTTCCGGGGAACAATTCAGGATGTCGGAGGACCGTCTGCAAATATGTACGGGCTCTCATGCCGCCAGTGGAAGACTGCCGGTGCCTGCCCTGATCGAACCTGCGGACCGGACTGTAACAATCTATCAACCGATCATGGGGCACTGGTCTCACTCCTGAAGCGGCTCCGGGAGGTTCAAGGTGTAAAGCACGTCTTCTGCGGATCCGGGGTCCGCTTCGATCTCGCGCTTGCCGATCGATCCGGATATATCAGGGAGCTTATCCATCACCATGTCTCCGGCCAGCTGAAAGTCGCACCTGAGCATATCAGCCCGCATGTTCTGGAACTGATGAATAAGCCCTGTATTTCATCCTTTGAAACGTTCCGGGAGTTGTTTGAGGAGAACCAGCCTGAGGGAAAAAAGAGACAGTACCTGATCCCCTACTGGATCAGCTCACATCCGGGGTGCACGATCCCTGATATGATCGATCTCGCCTGCTACATCAGGAGAACCGGGCTTGCTCCCGAGCAGGTGCAGGACTTCACTCCGACACCGATGACCAGATCAACGACCATGTACCATACGGGAATTGACCCGAAGACGATGAAGAGAGTGCATATCCCGCAGGATAGAGAGAGGAGGATCCAGCGGGCGTTGCTCAGGTTTATGGATCCGGAGAATGCCACGCTTGTCAGGGAAGGACTGCTCCTCTGCAACCGGGGCGACCTGATCGGCTATGATAAGGATGCACTTGTTCCTCCTGAAAGAAGAGAAACTGCATTATCAGGGAGGCGAGATAGATCATCATATGTACCGCATTCTCATAGCCGCGATCCTGATCGCAACCCTGCTCGTACCAGGCGGAGCCGCCCTTGAAGCGGTGATCGGCGAGACGATCACACTCGCGGGTTCTGCGCCCGGAGCCACAACCATCTACCTCTTCATGACCGGTTCAAATCTGGATGGTGCCGGAGTTACCCTGCACAACCCCTCACTGAGAGCAGCCGATGGCCAGTTTACCACTACTAAAGTATCCTCATCCGGGAGGTGGGAGTACAAATGGAACACCGCCGGGATCGGCCTTGATGCCGGGACCTATACCATCTATGCAGTTGACAGGCCGGTGGACAGGCGCAATCTCCGGGATGCAACCTACAAGACCATTCCGGTGACACTGAGAACCGGCGGGATCACTGCGTACTTTGCAACAGAAGAGCGGGGATCACTCCAGGTGACAGTTGAGCCATACGGCTCACGGGTAGAGATAGACGGTGAATATGCCGGAGAGACGCCGCTTGGAATATCCCTTCCTGTCGGTGGGTATGCAGTTGACATCTCGCATGAAGGCTACTCTCCGTTTGGGATGAATGTCAGGATCTATGAGGGGTATACCACCTCGATCGAACGGACGCTCAGGCCAGTCGAGACACCCACACCACTACCGACTGAGACGATCCCGGCAACACCAGAAGCTTCGGGATGGATTGCCGCTCTGCTTGGAGCTGCACTCTGTATAGGGTTTGCAAAAAGACATTAGCCCTGCTGGGCATCTGCGAAGAAGCTGTCAAGAAGCCGTTTCATATCAAGCCAGAGGAGGAGGCGTTCGGTCTCTTCTTCATAGCCCTCTTTTGGTATTTTGATAATACCACGGAGATAATCTGCCACCTGCTCGCCATATCCTTCACAGGAGAGATCGATATCAGATTCCGGAACATGCATCACCGAATGGACATCATCGACAATCATACCCACATTTGAGCCCTGGGAGGCATCGGGAATAAGGACGATGATCTTCCGTTCACCATCATTCTGATCGGCTATCGAGAGGAGATGATTTAATGAGAGAATAGTGGTGATCTCACCCCGCAGGTTCATGATCCCCTTGATATAGGGAGGGGTGCGTGGAATCTCCGTGATAGGTTTCATCTCGACGATCTCACGGACAAGCTGGATATCGAGTGCATAGTGCTCCCCACCAAGCTCAAACTCCACAATTTCGATATATTCATCCATTCTTCAATCACCTGCCCAAACATCTGGAAAAACCGATAGATGTGACGTGTATTGGATGTATGTACGCCATCCATCTCTTATAAATTGATCCCGAAAAAAGATCCGATAGGTATATATGTATATATTTCGTTTCGTATATCGGGAAATCCCATGCTGAAGAAATATCTGATTATACTGGCTGCAATAGCTACCCTGCTTTGTGCAGCAGCCCCCGCCTCCGCCCAGATGGGCGGTGATGTCGGGATCATTTCCGTCACTTCGGACCCAAGCGGTGCCGATGTGAACCTGGATGGCAAGTATGAAAGAACTACACCGGTCGAGATCAAGGTGTATGTTACCGGAACACCACCCGGATCGATCATCGTCTCGAAGTCCGGATATAAAGCAAAGACGGTCTCTGCACCACATCCCGGTGCCGGGCAGACCGAGTATGTCCATGTGACACTCGAACAGATCGCTCCCACACCAACCCCGGTTCAGGACGGGTATTTCTCGATTGACTCCAGTCCACGCGGTGCCACGGTCCGCGTTGACGGCCGATATGTCGGAACGACTCCGGTGACCACCCAGGTGACCGCCGGGACGACACACCGTGTTCAGGTGGAATACTCAGGGTATGATGCCTTTTCTGCTGTCTATACTGCATACTCAGGACAGACCACCTCGATCCCGGTAAGCCTGACACCAACACCCCAGACAACAGGATACCTGACGGTCACCTCAAGCCCTTCAGGAGCCGATGTCTATGTTGATGGATCCTATCGTGGATACACTCCGATGACCATCGGTAATCTCGTTGTCGGGGCTCACACGCTCGAACTCAGACTCGCCGGATACCAGAAGTCCACACAGACGGTACAGATCTATTCCGGTCAGACGACGACCAAGAATGTCGGCCTCTCACCAAGTACGCCAACAACAGGATCGGTTGCAGTCCAGTCCTATCCATCAGGCGCATCGATCTACCTTGACGGCAACTACCAGGGGAACACCTATGCCAATGATTACTTCGATATCGTCGGGGTTGCAACCGGGACACACTCGATCCTGCTGAGAAAGCAAGGATACAATGACTATACCGCAACTATCTCGGTGACCGGCGGCGGAATAAAATATGTGACCGCCACGATGACCCAGCAGACCACTCCGGTAACTACCGGCAAGGCAAATGTCATGTCCGGGCCATCTGGTGCTGAAGTGTATGTTGACAACCTCTTCCGCGGGTATTCTCCGGTACTGGTTCCGGATCTCTCTGTCGGAACCCACTCAATCACCCTGAAGATGTCAGGATACAGTGACTGGATGAGTTCATTTGAAGTGACAGCAGGACAGACAACACCAGTATCTGCAACACTCACCCCGCAGCCTGCACCACCAGCACCTACCCCCTCAGGCGGTCTTCCGGTTGCTGTGATCGGAGCAGTCGGTCTTCTTGGAGTGCTCCTCTTCGTTGCGAAGCGGAGATAATCCATACAAACCTTTTTTTCCAGGCAGGTACAATCTGCCGAACTGAGACAGATGGTACCACCAGTTGATGATCAGTCCGATCGAGTCCGATCGATCATGACACCGATCAGACGAACCGTATTTCCCGACACACCAATACGGGATCTCATCGAACTCGGATCAGTCGAAGGATGTGGGGACATTCCGATAACGACACCGGAGGGAACGTTTCTTGGTATCATCACCCCCCTTGATCTGATCGGATCGATTATGCCAACAGTTGGTATACAGGGATCGGGGACTACACGATGCATCACCTGCCACCTGAAGAAGGAAGGGGCAACCGCCCGTGATATGATGAGCAGGGAGCATATTACAATTCAGGATGATGATACCATCATGAATGCAATGCAGATGATGCAACGGAACCGGCATGGGGATCTGATTGTTGTTGATTCCCGGAACACTGTGGTGGGAAGAATTGAAATCTGCCGGATTATTCAGCATCTCCGGATCGCCGGAGAGCTTTGAACCCTATTCTGAAGAAGATTGGAGCGATTAATACCGTTGCTATCACCATGACCGTCACCGTCGTATAGAGGGCGGCGGTGATGATTCCGGCAGAGAGTGCCATCGTAGCAACGACAAGCGCCACTTCTCCGCGTGGAGAGAGTCCGATTCCAACGATGAGTGCACTTCGGTTGTCAGGGAGAAATGGCCTGGATCCGATATAGCCGCCGATGATCTTTCCTGAGAATGCAACCAGAATAAGCGGAACAAGAAGCGGATTAAGAAACGTATCAACAGAGAGCGTCAGTGAAAGCCCGATTGATACGAAGAAGATGGTGATCAGAAACCCAAGACCAAGATCCGAGAGGCTCCCCTCAATCGTTCGATCCGGCCGTATCCGATCACTCAATGCAAGCCCTGCAAAGAAGGCGCCGATAGCAAGATGAAGACCGATGATATGGCTTGCGGCAGCAGACGCAAAAGCGATGATGAGACTTGCTGAATACGCAGTTTGATGAGAGGCATGCCGCCGCACCTTTGCATACAACCGTCCGAGGATACGGCGGCCACCGGTCACCATGAATATGAGGAAGATGAGAGCCAGAATGACAGTGCTGCCAACTGAAGCAAGCCCACCGCCAAGGGCAAAGGCTGAGAGAGTTGCAAGGAGAAGAATTCCAATCAGATCATCGATCACGGCGCTTGTGATGATGATGCTTCCAATCGGTGAAGAGAGGGCATGTTCATCAACAAGTGCACGAACCGAGATCCCGATTGAGGTGATGGCAAGCGCTATTCCGAGGAAGACAGAGGTGATCGTATCCATCCCTGTGAGGTAACCAAGGCCAAAACCCGAAACGAAAGGAATTACTACCCCAAACAGGGCGGTGGATATGCCAGCCTTTTCTGCTGATACAAGATTATTAAGATCGGTCTCAATACCAGAGAGGAAGAGGAGAACGATCAGCCCGAGATCCGCTAAGGCTTTGATCACCTCGGTTGGTTCAATGATCCCAAGGAGCGAGGGACCAAGGATGAGACCGGCTGTGATCTCACCGATGAGTGAGGGATATCCGGCCCGCTCGACAAGTTCTCCTGCACATTTTGCAACAAGCAGAAGGATCAGGATATCAAGCACCACAAACATTCGTACTCTGTCATTTCCGGGATAAGGTAAAAACCCTTGCCAGCCAAATGCGGAATAGCTATGACACTGAGGCATACATCAGGCCAGGATGCATATTCGCTCCTCTCCGCGTACGGGATACCAGTGCCAAAAGACGGGCTGGCGACAACCGAAGGTGAAGCAACGGAGATTGCCCAAAGAATAGGGTATCCGGTTGTACTGAAGATCGAGTCACCGGATATCCTCCATAAGAGCGATGTTGCCGGGGTTCTGCTCGGCATCTCAGATGAAGGGGAACTCAGACGAGGATATACTGATCTGATGAAGAGGGTGGGGGATCTCCGGCCGGATGCCAGGATCACCGGTGTCCGGATCGAGGAGGAGGCCGCACCGGGACTGGAGATCCTGATCGGGGGGGCAAGCGATCAGGTATTTGGAAAGACGATCACCTTCGGGCTCGGGGGAAAGCTGGTTGAGATCCTCAGGGATACTTCGATCCGGATCCTCCCGGTTGAGAGGGAGGAGATACGGTCGATGGTCCGTGAGATCAAGGGATACCGGCTGATAGAGGGATTCCGTGATGAGCCTCCACGCGACGAGGAGACGCTTGTGAATGCAATTGCGGCGGCAGCAGAGCTCTTCCTCGACCACCCGGAATTCACCGAGTTTGATATCAACCCCCTGATCCTTTATGAGGAGGGCTGCATTGCAGTTGATGCCCGGTTCATCAAAGGGGAACAGCACGGGCAGGAGAGGACTGCTCTTCTGCCGCTCAATCCCGCCATACTGAAACCACAATCAATTGCGGTCATTGGCGCAAGCCCGGACCAGGGGAAGATCGGCTATACAATCACGAGAAATCTCCTCTCATTTCCCGGTAAACTCTATCCGGTGAATCCAAAACACGAAGAGATCCTCGGGAGAAAGGCATATCCGAGGGTGACGGATATTCCTGACCCGGTTGATATGGCAGTGATCGCGGTGCCTGCTCCGGTGGTGCCGGCAATTATAGCAGATTGTGTAGAGAAGGGTGTTGGGACTGCGGTCATCATCTCATTTGGGTTTCGGGAGTCCGGGGAGGAGGGGAGACGTCTTGAAGAAGAGATCCTCAGCATTGCGAGAAAGAACGGGCTTCGGATTATTGGACCAAACAGCCTTGGGATCATGGTTCCGCCTGAACAGATCAATACCACCTTCAGTAATAATTCCCCAAACACCGGACCTTTTGGATTCATCTCCCAGAGCGGGGCATTGATAACAACGATTGTGGACTGGAGCATTGCAGAGGAGATTGGGTTTTCTGCTGTTATCAGTGCCGGAAACCAGTCGGATATCAGTTTTGTCGATTATATCGATCTCCTCGCAACAGATGAGAATACCTCTGTGATCATACTCTATATCGAGGAGATACGTGAGGGGAAACGGTTCCTTGAGATAGTCTCCCGTGTATCGAAAAAGAAACCTGTGGTAGCGATCAAAGCTGGCAGATCCGAAATCGGGAGGGCAGCAGCGGCATCCCATACCGGATCCCTTGCCGGAGATTACCAGATCTATCGTACGGCATTCTGGCAGGCGGGAGTGGTTCCTGCCGACTCGATCAGATCTGCCTTCCAGATCGGAGTGATACTATCAGGACAGGGCTATCCAAAAGGGAACCGGGCTGTTGTCGTGACGAGTGCGGGCGGTTTTGCGGTTCTCTCATCAGATTATGCAGAGAGGAACGGAATTGATCTCGTCATGCTCCCGAACGGGGTGCATGCTGAGATGGATGCGATCCTTCCACCGGGATGGAGCGGCAGAAACCCGATCGATATGATCGGAGATTCAACCACAGGACGGTTTGCAAAAGTCTTTGATATTCTCCTGAAGAACCAGGATTTCTGGGATATTGCCATCATCATTTCAGCTCCGACCGCACTGGCAGACCCAAAGCAGCTTGCACTTGAGATCGTCCGTTTTGGCGAGCATACAGCGAATATGGTGGTAGCTTCCCTTCCGGGAGGGGATTCGGTGAAACCCGGCTTTCCGGTCCTCAGGAAGGGCAGGGTGCCGGTCTTCAATGAGGTTGAGGATCTCTTCCGGGCTGTCGGGGAGATCCTCCTTGCAAAAAAGTCCTGAATCAGTGGTGAAGTGGAGATTTGAGAGCGTGGGGGAGATCCTCTTTCTTTGTCACCACAACAGATGATCGCTCCAGCATCAGGTTCACCTGTTCGTTATGGCCAACGTTCCGGAAATCTGTCCTGAGGGATACAACCGGTATCCCGTGTGCATAGGCATAGCCCATCTCCCATGCGGTACCTGAATCTGCATCTGCCCCATCAACAATGGCGACCATCCAGTCAGCATCTTTCAATGCCCTGCAATGAGAGGTGAAGATCTCCTCCATCGCATCGTGATGCCGTGAAGCCGAGTCATCTCCTGCTTCCTGGGGGAGATAGACCTCAAAACAATGGGTTGCAAGCATATCCCTGATCAATTCATTGTACTTTCGTTCCGCTTCAGAAAAGAGAGGGGCGGCGAGGTAGACACGGTACCGGGCGAAATCAAATGCATCAATCGCCGGGATCTCCGGGAAACGGGAGAGAAACACACCCCGGTGATTCACTTTTTCTTCCGGGCTGTACCAGGTGGTGTTCACTCCGCAGGCAGGTGATGAGTCTGCTCCGATGATGCAGAGCGGCTCCCCACGCTGAAGAATGATCTGCCGCACCTCGATTTCGAGCCGGTCTATGAGGAGTTCGAATTCAGGGGTGTTCAACCGCTCGGTGAATGTTCCGGGAGCCCGATTTTTTCCGAGATAGAGCGTCTCTGCACAGGGAAGTGGAACAACATCAAGCCCAAATGCCGAGCACCGTTTCAGGCATGCAGCATATGCCCTGAGATCCTCATCCCGTGTGATCCCCTCAGCCCGGAGCGAGGGATCAAGGATACAGGGTGCAACCATCACATACATAGAGGGAATATTGGTGCTTCTCATTGATGGATTGATCGCGGTGCTTGATGTGAGATGAAGCGCAAGATAGTACTGTCATGATACCCCTCATTTCGTACCGCGATAACACCTGTGATCCCAGGAAGTGTACGATCAAGCGGCTTGAGCGGTATGGCTTTGTCAGGGTTGTTCCGTCGTTCCGACAGGTACCAAAAAGAACGCTCCTCCTTGACCCGACCGCAGGGGTTGCCATCTCACCTGCCGATCGGAAATGGGTTCGTTCGATCACCGCCCTCGACTGTTCATGGGAGGTGCTTGAGCGGGAAGAGCTCTCGACCTTCGGCGGGCGGAGAGCGCTTCCGTTCCTTGTCGCGGCAAACCCGGTCAATTTCGGAAAGCCTTTTGTCCTCTCATCAGTCGAGGCACTGGCCGCAGCATTGATCATCCTTGGGGAGCAGGAGCAGGCTGAACTGATCCTTTCAAAAGTGCCGTTTGGGATACGGTTCCTTGAGGTGAATGCAGAGCCACTTGCTGAGTATGCAGCCGCAGGGGATAGTGCCGGGGTGCTTGCTGTGCAGGCCGAATACCTCTGATTTAGCGATCGTCTGTATCCTCTTCCAGCTCGGGATCAATCTCTTTTCTGATCCAGGAGACGAGATCCTTCATATCAATCTCCTTCTTATATTGGTTCTCGACCGCAAGGTACAGGATCAAGCCTGCTGCGGTTACCACCGACATCGGGAGCAATGTTGCACGAATAACCTCCAGAATCTCTTGGAAGGGGGTTCCAATCGTAAGAAGCGGGAGGATCACAAGGATATGAAGCGCTTCTGCTGCCACCCCGAGCATGACAAGACGGAGCGGCGTAAGCGGCAACCACCGTCTCCCCACAACACCACCCAGTATTCCAGCTACAATCGTTGCAACCGCACAGGGAAGAGCGGTCCAGCCCCCAAGCGAGTACCGGTAGAGACCGCCGATTGCACCGGCTGCCGCACCCGCAAGGGGTCCGCCGATGAGTCCGGCGATAAGGGGCCCGAGATCCCGGAAGTTCAGAAGGACACCTTCGATATTAAAACCACGGAATGTCCCATAAATCGATAGTGCACCAAAAATAAGAGCCAGCCAGAGGAGATCGGTTTTACTTGCAGTTCCCTTCCTGTATGCCGAGGCAAGATCTGATCTGACAAAGACGAAGAGGATGAGAAGAACAATGGCAAGCCGTTCCATCAGGGGAATACCAAATGCAAGGATTGTCGCCTCCTCCAGAAGTGCGACAAGGAGGAAGACACCGGATCCGATTGCCATAACAGTAAGCCATATGCGGGATCCCCGGTGCTCCCGTGGAAGACGGTTATCAATATAAATGAGGGCAAATCCGATGACCGCAAAGAGGATGGAGGAGATGATCGAGACATGCTTGATCACCGCTTCCGGGCTTCCGATGAAGATGGCAGCCATGATGATCACAGAGAAGACCAGAAGGATCAGACGGTACAGTTTCTTTGCCGGGATCTGTACATTGCCAGCTTCACGGAGAATTCCGCAGACTGCTCGCGCACGACCGTCCATCCCGGAGATTGCAGCACCAGCAAGCAGGATGAAGGAGGAGAGAACGAATATCGGGGCCGCAAGAGGGACTGTCTCAAAGAGATGGGTTGAGACGGCAATGGCGGAACCAACACTTTCATCGATGGCATGGAATGAATGACTGTAACTGGAACCAATCGCCAGGAATACAAAGCTCATCGTGGCGATAAGCCCAAATCCGATGAGAAGATCGGTCCGCACGATCCGCATCTTCTCAGGAAGATCGGTGGTGCAGGGCTTTCCACCGATCTTCTCATGGAGCCAGACCGAATAGAGGAGGAGGTTCAGTCCGGCACCAACCGCCCCAAGGAGAGCCATGATCTCGATATACTGATGAGGATCCAGATATGGAATCAGCCCTTCTGCAACCTCGGTTACCGGAACATGGAGGGCAAAGAGGCTGAAGAGGATACCGATGAAGAGGAGGATCATCATTCCGATGATCACCCGTTCCAGCCGTTCATAACTGCCTTTCCAGAGGATCAGAAGAATCAAAGCAAGTGTGGCGATTGCAATCAGCTGGGTAGGAAGTTCGAAGGGGAGCAGGAAATAGAGGAAGTGTGACGCGATGATGAGGAAACCACCATATGCCAGCATCTCAAGGATATAGATGATGGTGATGAAGGTGACCTCCCAGTTCCGTGGCCCCGGAATTGACCGAAGGCCCGAGAAGATCGTCTTTCCCGTGGAGAGGGTATAACGGGCAATCCCATATGCAAAGGCATACTTATAGATGAGCGCGACTGCAAAGACCCAGAGGAGACCATAACCGGTATGGAGTCCCGCATTGATGATCTCGACAAGCCCCGATTCCCCTGATACCTCAAGTGCAAGGATAAAGACCGGCCCGAGAAAGAAGAGGCGTTCTGCAATCCGCCTTCGGAAGGAGGTGATTGAGGCGGGAAGGGCTGTTTGGATCTGCACCCTGATCTATTGTCGTTTGGAAAATAAAAGACCCGCTCAGGTACGCACTACATATCCTGCTGATACAAGCATCCTGATGACTGCATCATCCCAGTCGGAATCAGATAATTTCTCCAGAAGATGAGCTTTTTCTGCAAAAAGACTGAGCAGGAGGGGATCATCTGATCCGAGATGGCGGGATTCCATGATCCGCCCTGCCCGCCTTCCGGCACCATCAAGGATGAGCATCCGCCAGCATCCATAATCACGGCATATCTCGGGGCGGGTTGCATGGACAGAGCAGTAGCCTTTCTCCTCCTCCCGGATGAACCGGAAGAAAGGGCAGGCTTCCGGGCGATCTGCAAAGGTGCTCGTCTCAAGAGCCGTGTCCAGAAAGAGGGCAATTTTGTCGGGATCAACAGTCACCGTCGTCCTCTCGCCGGAATACCGGTTCATAACAATATACCGGAGATTCCCGAGATCGGCTTCAATGGTATGGACAAGTCCGAGGTGGCTGCAGCAGTCCCCGCACTGGCTGCATTCAAATGACATGTTGATTCCCCCGGATCATCATTTAGTATCCTTTCCAAAGACCCAGATCGCCCATCCAAAGGCTTCCCTCCCATAGACGAGATATTCATCCTGGATTTTGCAGAGATACTCCTCCATATCCTCCCGATCAGGATGGGACGGGTGTTCATCAAGCCATCGGATGCACTGCTGCCAGATGGCACCCTCGTACCGGTCATGGTCATCAGGAGATGCCCTGATCACGCCGCGTAGCCTGAGCCCGAGATCACGGGCGGCGGCAACAAGTCCGTATTCAGTCGGGATCTCCGGCCACTGGACGGCAAATTCAGGGGGAACAGAAGTGCTCTGCCAGTAGCGATCCCCGATGACAATATTTCCACCGTTTTTCGTTATTGATTCGAGGTGAGCAAGGGCAGGCACTGCACCCCCGAAGATGAAGGCAGAGCCGATGGCAACAGTACAGTCTGCCGTATCATCCGGCTCCCATGCTGCGGCGTCACCTTCAATGATCAAAATTCGATCTACCGCCCCTTGTTCATCGACTGCTCTCTTTGCCGCCGCAACTGACTCTTTTCTCAGCTCGATCCCAATTCCCCGGATACAAAATGTCTCATACCAGAGGGAGAGGAGGGTGCCGTTTCCGCAGCCGAGATCATAGATGACGGCATCCTTTCTGATCGCAGCAAGCTCTCCTGCCCTCTGGATCATCTCAGCTGTGACCGGGTTCATCAGGGGGAGGCGGGACTGGGCAATTCTTTCGATCTCATCTGGGTGCATGGACAATCTCCTCAACCCTGACTATTACGCTTCTTCGGCAAAAAGATGAGGGGGAGAATGATCACTCCATTGCCTGCTCTTCTACCGGGAGCAGGGCATAGCCTGAATTGAGTCTGCCGAGCACCGCAAGCGAGTACGTGCGGAAGAAGGTGACGAAGGGTACCGAGATCAGGAGAACTACCGGAATAGCCACGATCAGGTACGGAATGAGCAGAATGAGGAGAAGCGTGTTTGCCATCTGCATCGCGGCATACAGGAAGAGCCCGATGATCGCAAAGGGAATGGCAAGTATCGCAAGTGCAAAGAGGGTGAGCAGGATGATCACGATCCCTCCTCCCAGTGCCGCGAGGAACCGGACAACCAGGTAAATGATCCCCTGCATCCACTGTGTGCTGATGATTCCGTAGAACTCCTTCCACCCATCAATCACACCACAGTCCTTCCGGATCATAATCGGGACCACGAAGTCGATAGTGATCAGATGGATAATGCCGACGATGATTGCCAGTAGAATGAGGACCGGGAGAAAGAGGATGAGGGAAAGAGCGGTAGGAAAAGCAAAGCCTCCAGCCAGTATAAGTGGGACAAAGAGCGCTGCCATGAGAAGGAGGAAGAGAACCGCAATTCCAATCTGAAAGAGGAAGAGCCTGACACCCTTCCCTGCTCGGGGCGAAAAATATTCGCGTATCCTCACGTTCCTCGTTCGTATACAGTCGACAAAGACGAACTGGAGGATCGATCCAATCAGCATGAGCAGAAGGGCACAAGCAATGATCAGAAAGATAAGGGCAATGATCAGCCCGGCCATATCAGGAAGGGCATCAGGAGCTGAAAACCCCGGGAAAGCATCTGATGGAAAATCACTATCTGATGACCATGTCGGCTGCGGGAACCCGGCTCCCCCCCAGCCTATGAAGAGGGCGATGAGGGCGATCCTGAGCCAGATTCCTTTCTGGAAAGGCCAGAGGAGATCGCGGGTGCGCCTGATCGCCGAATCGAGTTCGGTAAAGGCAAAATACTCTGTCATTCTTCAATCGTTCGTTATGGTTTCAGATAAAGGTGACGAGTGAGAGAGAGAAACGTCACTATTTATCCTGCAATACGGCGTTTTGATCGACCTTCTCTTCTTGTGGGTCCACAGGCTCCTCTCCCTCAGGATCCACCGGAAATATGATCTCAAAGGCAGTTCCCTTCTCCTGCCTGAGGGTGATTGTCCCGAGGAGCTGGTTCACGAGGCTTACGACGAGCTGCATCCCGAGTGTCCGGGTATTCTCAAAGTCGATATCAGCTGGAAACCCGACTCCGTCATCAGAAAACCGGTATATGATCGTATCCCCCTTCTTCTCCAGATCAATTTTGATTGTACCCTTCCTGCCATCCGGAAAGGCATGTTTTAAGGAGTTTGTCAGCAGCTCGTTTGTGATCAGGCTGAGGGGGACAGCCTTGTCGATTGAGAGATGGATATCAGGGGCGTGGATCTCAAGGGTAATGGTTCCGCGTCTCACCTGGCGGGATGAGAAGATATATTCCCCCATCATCGAGAGGTACTCCCCGTACTCGATCCGGGAGAGACTCTCTGACTGGTAGAGTTTCTCATGAACAAGGGCGATCGAATAGACCCGGCTCTCACTCTGGGAGAAGAGCTCACGCATCTCAGGATCGCGGATCGTCTCTTTCTGGAGCATCAGGAGGCTTGAGATCACCTGCATATTGTTCTTGACACGATGATGAATCTCTTTTAAAAGGATCTCTTTTTCCCGGAGAGATTGTTTCATCTCTTCATCCCGCCTCTTCTTTTCGGTGATATCATGAAAGATTGTTGCACATTCGCCTTTTCTTGGGCTGTATAATGATAACTCAAAGAAGCGGGGAGGATCTGCAAGGGTGATCTCAAATGCCTGTGGCTCACCTCTTTCAGTTGTTTTCAGACATTCTTCACCCCAGTTAAGATTAACATCCGGAAGTATCTCCTGCAGGGTTTTATTGAGGATCTCTTCTCCTGGAAGGCCGGTGATCTGCTCAAAAGCAGGATTTATATCAATGATTCTGGGGGGAGTTGGGCTTTTATCCAGATCCCGGATGGACCGGAGATGGGCATAACCGTCACGCATGGATGTAAAGAGTGAGCGGTACCGCCGTTCACTCTCGATGAGTGCTTCCTCTGTTTTTTTTCTATCCGTTATATCCCGCCCGACAGACTGGAATTGGCGGATTGAACCATTTTCATCAAATAGTGCCCTGGTATCCCATCGCTGCCAGAGGATACCCCCATCAGGCATGATCGTCCGCTGGTCGATAGTTCCATTCGGATTCTCCGGCGAGAGAGAAGAGAAGAGAAGAGTGACTGCCTCTAAATCATCCGGATGAATCACCGGCCTGAACCGGCTCCCCACAATCTCTTTGCAGGGAAGCCCGAAATATCGGCAATAGGCATCATTCACAAAGAGAACGGTTCCATCTGCAGCAAACCGGCAGATCAGTTCGGTCTGGTCTTCGACGACATTCCTATACCGCTCCTCGCTCTCCCTGAGTGCATCCTCACTCCTCTTCTTTGATACAGCGTACCTGACAATATTGATGAGTTCAGCAAACTGTGCCCTCAGATCTCCGCCCTTCTCAAGATAGAAGTCCGCCCCATTGTTCAGTGCTTCGATCACCACCTCTTCCCGGCCCTTTCCCGTGAGAATGATGAAGGGCGTATCATCCCCCTTCTCCCGAAGATATTTTAGAAAAGAGATGCCATCGCATTTTGGCATCTGATAATCCGAGATGATCGCATCATAGTGCTCTTTTTTCAGGAGAGCTATCGCATCAGGAGCACTCTCGCATCCCGCAACCAGAAATTCCCCATTTTTCTCCAGATGTTTTTTACCGAGAATAAGAAGCCCCGGCTCATCATCAACATACAGGATAGTGATCGGAGAATCCCCGGAGTCTGGCATAAAGAGGCTTCAGTATTCACAGGAAATAATACTATCCTATCAAGCGATTCAGATTAGGTTATTTCAGCTCTTTCCTCACCCATCCCGTCAGCACCAGACCATCAAAGAGGTAATCGGCATCATCTGAATGATCACTGAGGATTCCCCTGATAGAGACCGGCTTTCCATCAGCTGATCTGAAGACCAGAGAGAAGGGTTGAACGCCAAGCGGATTCTTTCCAATATCAACGAGGAGCTTACGAGCCGCTTCCATGCTCTCATCATGAATATAGTTATAGAGATTCTTTCCTGGATTATTATCCTCTGAATATCCAAGATAACGGTTGAGTGAAGGGCTTTGTTGCCTGAGTGCTCCGTCATCATTGAGAATAACGATCACATCCGCCACATCATCGATGATTGATTTAAAAAATTCTTCATTCTGCCTGAGTTTCTCTTCCATCACCTTGATCCTGGTGATATCGTGGATATGAACAGCATATTTTGTGATCTCTCCATTTGGATCTGCAATCGGATAGATCCCGACATCATACCAATGCTTGGAAAAATTTTCGACAAACGTCTCTCCCCTGCTCTGACCTGACTTTATTGCGTGGCCGGCCATCTTCGGGGAGAGGTGGCCGGAGGATACCAGATCGTACACATTTGAGCCGACAAGCTCTTTCACTGTTTTTCCGGCTCTTTTTGCAAGAGCCTGGTTTGCCATCCGGATATGTTTCTCAGTATCGATTAAAAAATGCATATCCGGAGTTGCATTCAGGAGGACCCGGATCGTCTCCTGATGCTCTCTCAGATTCAGATCCATTGCATACTTGTACAATGCCGTCTCAATGGTCGTCTTCAGCTCCTGCTCCCGGACCGGCTTCAGGATATAGCCAAATGGCCCGGTCACCTTTGCAGCACTCACCACCCGATCATCTGAAAATGCCGTCAGGTAGATGACAGGCACGGTGCTTGTTGCCCGAATCTCGGCGGCTGCATTGATACCTGTCATCTTTCCGGCGAGCTTGATATCCATCAGGATCAGATCCGGTTTCAGTTCTGCTGCCTTCTGGACAGCCTGTTCCCCGGTTGGAAAAACCCCGCAGACTGAATATCCCATATTCGTCAGGCTTCTCTTCAAAGCCATTGCAGTGACGGCTTCATCTTCAACGATCATTATGGTTGCTTCACTCATTCTTCATCCTCTCCATCGGATTTTATCGGAAAGATTATCTCAAATTGGGTTCCTGCTTCACTGCTGATGGAGATTGTTCCCATCAGCTGCATGACAAGGTTGTTCACAAGCTCCATTCCGAGGGTTGTGGTATTCTCAAAGTCGATATCAGCGGGAAACCCAATCCCGTCATCACTGAGCCGATAGAGAATATTTCCAGAACTCTTCTGAAGATCGATCCTGATAGTTCCCTTCCTGCCATCAGGAAAGGCATGCTTTAAGGAGTTTGTCAGGAGTTCATTTGTGATCAGGCTGAGGGGAACTGCGTTATCGATTGGGAGATAGATGTCAGATGCATTAATTTCAAGAGTGATCAACTCTGAGTTGATATTCCGTGAAGCAAGAATATGATCCCCCATCATCTCAAGGTACTCGCCATAATGAATACGTGAGAGATTCTCTGATCTGTAGAGTTTTTCGTGAACGAGTGCAATTGAGAAGACACGGTTCTCACTCTCCCGGAAAAGTTCACGCATATGTGGATCAGGCATGTTCTCTCTCTGGAGCATCAGGAGGCTTGAGATCACCTGCATATTGTTCTTGACACGATGGTGGATCTCTTTGAGGAGAGTCTCCTTCTCCCGGAGTGATTGTTCCACCTCTTCTTCCCGCCTCTTCTTCTCGGTGATATCATGGAAGAGCAGGGCACATTCCCCTTTCTGTGGGCTGTACACCAGTACTTCATAATGGGTATCCAACCCCTGATGATGGTATTCAACCACCTGGGGCTCGCCTGTGAGTGCGGTTGTATGGAACCGTTCAATCCAGGCAGGTTCGAGATCCGAGAGTACCTCAAGGAGAGTTTTGCCGATAACCTCCTCACCGGAAAGACCGATGATCGTCTCCATCATGAGGTTGACTTCAATTATTCGGAGATCTGATGGTTTTCCATCTGAGCCTGTAATAAACTGGAGGTGGGCATACCCGTCGTGCATGGATAAAAACAGTGATCTATAGCGGGTATTGGTTTCTTGAAGCGCCTCCTGCTCTGCCTGTCTTATCCCGGTAATGTCACGTACGATCCCTTCGATTGCAATACGAGCACCTTCCTTATCATGTATCGGGACAATCCGCTGTTCGATCCAGATCACCTCACCGTCCTTTCTCATCCAGCGAAATCTGAACGGTATTCCGGACAACTCTTCAGAGAGGGACGATTCGAGGAGGGGGCGATCATCCGGATGAATAAGCCTCGTTGCAAGCCCGGGATCATCATACAATTCCTGGGGAGCATATCCCGATATCTCTTCAATAGCGGGGTTCACATAGGTAAAATGGATCTCCGGCTGCAGATCAATTCGGTAGATAATATCCATGGCATGCTCGGCCAGACTCCTGAAACGCTCTTCACTCTCCCGGAGTGCCTCTTCTGCCTGTCTCCGTTCAGCACCTTCAAAGAGCTGTGCTATGAGGGAGGCGGCAATATTTGCAAAACCCTCCTCATCCGCATGCCATCTCCGTGAGTATTTCGTCTCTTCAAGGCAGAGGATGCCGATCAGGAGACCTTCCTGCATTATGCCGACATCGAGCATGGCAGAAATCCCACGAGGTGCAAGATAACCATCCTTCAGCTCACTGACCCTTGAATCTGAAGAAGCATCCTCAACACAGAGCCTGTGCCTGGTCCTGAGTGTATTAAAATAGCGGGGATATTCAACTGTTTTTAGAGTCATCCCATCGCTGTATCTCTTCTCTCCTGCATCATACAGGGAGAGGCATTGAAGAAGAGTGCCGTCCTTTGAAAAAAACCATATTCCCACTCGTTTGGTTTCAAGTGTCTCTGATACGGTTTTCGTGATCTTTGTCAGGGCAGCCCGCATATCCCCGGAGAGGATCGCGTCATCAAGGGCAAGATCCGCGATCGCCTTCCGCTGCTGTTTCGCACGTTCTGCATTCCTTGCCAGAAGATCTTCAGCCTCCTTCTCATAGGTTATGTCCCTCCCGACAGACTGATATTCAAGAATATTTCCATTTTCATCAAAAAATGCCCTGGTATTCCATTGCTGCCAGAGCACTTTGTTGTCAGGCATGATGATCCGCTGATCGATGGAACCCGTCGGATGATCCTGTGTTAATGAGGAGAGGAAGAGAGTGACCTTCTTATGATCAATGGGGTGGATCACGGGCATAAACCGGTTGCCGATGATCGCCTCACGATCAAGGCCGAAGTAGCGGCAATATGCATCATTCACAAAGAGGTGTGTTCCATCAGGGAGGAAACGGCAGATAAATTCGGTTTGGCTCTCGACAACAGCAGAATACCGTTCATCGCTCTCTTTTCTGGCGATCTCGCTCCTCATTCTATTAACTGCATAACCCACTTTCCTGGAGAGATCATGGAAGATGAAGGAAGGAGCCCCGATCTTCTGAATGTAAAAATCAGCTCCGCAGTTGAGCGCCTCGATCACCACCTCCTCACACCCTTTTCCGGTGAAGATGATGAACGGGGTTGTATTGCCCTCTTTTCTGAGGTGTTTTAAAAGAGCGATCCCATCCATCTCCGGCATATCATAATCTGCAACGATCACATCAAATGATTGTGTTCTGAGGAGATTGATCGCATCTACGGCACTTTCGATGGTGGTTACGGTGCAGTCCTGATCCTCTTCGAGATAGAGTCTGCAGGTTTCAAGGAGCCCAGGGTTATCATCGACATAAAGGATGTTAATAGGAGGGGATTTAGGGTCAGGATCTGCCATTAATTGTTACTTGAGGATTTTGTGTATGATAATACTATTGATAACCTGTTTTTTCATCCCTGACCGGCGATTGTATTATACATTCGACAATGAGATAGTATGCTATGAAAAGGGTCACGCTCATTCTTGCCATCATCCTCCTCCTCTTCTCCTCAAATGGAGCCGGGATCGCCTCAGCAGCAGAGTACCCGACTGCTCCCCTGGGATCGGCTGATTCGATGACACAGTTTGTCGAATGGCTTGTTGAACTCGGAAATGAGCTGATGCAGATCTTTACCGATGCAATGGATCTCCTTGGACTCTCAAACGAAACCTATGTCGGGGATATGATCACAACCCTTGATGATGGGATGAACCTGGTGAATGCTACGAAGAGCCAGACGTAAGGGGCTTGTACCAGACATTCATGCTCTCAAAGCCGCCGCCGATCTGGGTGTTATTCGGGAGGGTACCTGCAAACCGGTACCCTCCCCGTGCAAAGAGGATATTCACCGGAGGCTCCTCGCCCCGGCAGATAGTATACGCAAGATGAAAGCCGTCCCTGCGAACAGTCTCTTCCATATGGGCAAGCAGGGCACCGGCAGCGCCTGCCCCCCGTGCTGAGGGGAGAGTGGCAAAGTCGGTCATCTCAACCGTCTTTGAATAATGATCCAGTTCAGCTGACGATGCGGCAACAATCTCATCCCCATCACAGAGGATGAAGAACCGGACATCTCCGTTCACAATCGCATCTGTGAGATAATCTGGATCATCGATCGGGAACGGGTACGTCGGAAAGACCGAGGCGTAGATCTCTGCAAGCGACTGTGCATCGGAGACTGAAGCTTCCCTGATCGTACATCCTTCCTGCAAGGGTTTATGACCTGCCCCTGCTCGCTGCCACGAGATCTCAAGGGTTTCTGAAATTCCTGATCCATCGTACTTCTGCCTGGCAGGATCAGTATACTTTCCCAGGAAGAAGCAGGCTGTACCATCCGGATAGAAACCCGGGATCTCGGCCTCGACGGTGAAGCCTGCCTTCAGGAATGCCAGGGCAGAGGGGGCAGGCACTTTGGCAAAGACTTTGGTATAACGTTCTTTTTCGAGCGTCTCTTCGATCCATACAAGGACACGATCGCCGTCTGCGGGATCCAGCCGTAACAGATAGATCCGGTTGTTGTGGGGCCCATGCTGGATGATGCTCTGCCTCACCCTGATTATAGAGTCACTCCTCTTCGTCATCTCTCCGTGCCATCCGTTCCGAATCTACAGGAACAAGTGCTGTTGCCTCGTCATAATCCGAGAGGAGCCGGGCGATACCAACGACATGCTGCTCTTCACCGCCCTTCAGGTTCAGCTGGAGCGAGCATTCCCTGCAGTTGCGATCGCAGAAGATTGTATTGTAGTGATCCGGCTCCCGGTAAGTCGTGATCACACCTTCATAATTCCTGAGAATCACCTTGTTGGTCGAATATGATATAAGGTACGTCGGCATCACCGGGATCTTTCCGCCTCCGCCGGGGGCATCTATCACATAGGTGGGAATGGCAAATCCGCTCGTATGGCCAATCAGGTTCTCGATGATCTCGATCCCCTTCCCGACCGGGGTCCTGAAATGCGAGAGCCCTTCAGAGAGGTCACACTGGTAGAGATAATATGGCCTGACCCGGTTTTTCACCAGTTTCTGGACAAGTGCCTTCATGATCCTCGGGCAGTCATTCACACCCGCAAGGAGGACCGACTGGTTGCCGAGCGGAATTCCGGCATCAGCAAGTTTTGCAAGGGCACGCTCAGCAGTCGGGGTGATCTCCTGCGGATGGTTGAAGTGCGTGTTCAGCCAGATCGGCTGATGTTTCTTCAGGACAGAGACGAGTTTGTCGGTGATCCTGAAGGGGAGGACAACCGGGGTTCTGGATCCGATCCTGATCACTTCGACATGAGGAATTGCACGGAGTTCGGTCAGGATACGGTCAATCAGCTCATCGGGGAGCATCAGGGGATCGCCGCCGGAGAGGAGGACGTCCCGAACCTCGGGATGTTCACGGATATACTCAATACCTGCTTCCATCTCTTCCCAGGTGGGGACACGATCACGGTCGCCGACACGCCGCTTTCGTGTACAGTGGCGGCAGTACATTGCGCAGACATTTGAGACGAGGAAGAGGACTCTGTCGGGATAGCGGTGGGTGATCCCGGGAACCGGGCTGTCGCTCTCTTCTGCCAGCGGATCCTCCAGTTCGCACTCTTCGACGATCAGTTCGTCAGGTGTCGGTATTGCCTGGAGAAAGACGGGATCCTGGGCATAATCTTCTGTTTTGATCAGGGAGAGGTAGTACGGTGTTGCCGCGAGGGGGAATTTTTTTATCGTCTCTTCCAGTTCCTTCCGCTTCTCCGGCGGAAACGTAATACCAAGCACTTTCTCAACGGTATCCAGATCACGGATCGTATGGGCTATCTGCCACCTCCAGTCCTTCCACTGGGGTGCATCATGGTCAATATCAGTATAGTCTTCTTCTCGTTTTGGCATCCGGGCAGATAATTCCATAATAATTTCAACTCACTATAGTACTATGACACCATGTTCCTTTAAATGAACGCAATAGTTTATATAAGGCCATTATTTCACAATTGGAGGCTTTTAAGGAGAGATATCATCCATACCTTTAAATATAGTGATCTTCGAAAAGCCCTCTCCACCATGATACTACCAATTTGAATCCATTCTCGGACAAAATTGTTATTTAAACACCAATTCGGGAACAAATACTGAATATATACACAGATGGCCTTCTGCCATAAACTTCATACCATGGCAGATCCATCCATTCTGTATGCCAGAAGATGAGAAGGACTCTATCATCGGAAGAGCGATCATGCCGCGTGATATGGTCATCTACAAAGAGGATACAATCGCAAGTCGGACACTGATCATGAGCAGGGAAGGGACCGTCACCCTCTTTGCCTTTGATGAGGGGCAGGGTCTCTCCGAGCATACCGCCCCTTTTGATGCTCTGGCTTATGCTCTGGATGGCGAGGCAGAGATTACAATCGCCGGATCTTCCCACTACCTGAGAGAGGGTGAGATGATCATCATGCCTGCAACCATTCCGCATGCAGTACAGCCGACCACCCGGTTCAAGATGATGCTTGTGATGATCCATGCCGGGATAGAGGAAAAAGCCCTCAAAGCTGGCAATGCCGCAAAAAAAGGGAAGAAAGAGGGAAAGAAGGAGGAGAGCAAGAGAGGAAAGGAGGAGATGAAGAGGGCAAAGGAGAAGATCAAGAAAGCAAAAAAGAAGATGAAGAGAGCACAGAAGGATATAAAGAGGGCAATGAAGGAGCTGAAGGAATAAAGAAGAGAGATGAGAGAGATGGTGACAACAGGAGATCAATCCCACCAGAGAAGAGCAGGATGATTGCCGGTTTGATCTGGATCAGAACCGTTTATACCGGGAAAATGCAATATCAATAGCAATGATCAGGATCGGACTGCTTGGTTGCGGAAATATCGGCCATATCATCGCAAAGAACCAGAATGGTTTCTCGATTATAGCAGTCTTTGACCAGATTGAGGGGAGGGCAGACGAACTTGCAGCCGCATCCGGTGCCCTCCCGTTCACAGATTTTAACTCCTTTTTATCAGCAGATTTTGATATCGTCGTTGAGGCTGCCTCTGTTGATGCCGCGCAGGAGTACGGAGAGAGGATCCTCCTCTCGGATCGTGATTTTGTGGTGATGAGTGTCGGTGCACTCTCAGATTCAGCCTTCTGCGAGAAGCTTGTCACGCTGGCAAAAAAGAAGGGAAAGAAGATCTATATCCCCTCAGGTGCGGTGATGGGACTTGATAACATCAAGGTCGGACAGATATCCGGAATATCCACCTTCCTCCTGAAGACAACAAAGAGCCCCGAATCACTCAATATTGATGCTGAAAAACCAATGATGATCTTCTCGGGAAAAGCCAACGAATGTATCAGGAACTATCCAAAGAACACAAATGTCTCTGAAGCACTCACCCTGGCAGCAGGGCATGAGGTTGACGTTGAGCTCTGGGTGGATCCTGAAGCAGACCGAAACACCCATGAGATCTTCATTGAAGGTGAGTTTGGTGATGCATACATCAGGGTGAGGAATGTTCCAAGCCCTGACAATCCTGCTACAAGCTACCTGGCTGCCCTCTCTATCCTCTCGCTTTTAAAGAATCTCGATAACCCGCTGGTGATCGGAACATGACGATCCAGGAAGAAATACAACAGTTAAAAGTCTCCAGAAACGCCCTTATCCTTGCCCATAACTACCAGCCCGGAGAGATCCAGGACGCCGCAGATATCGTCGGGGACAGCCTTGAACTCGCACTCAAAGCAGCCGGGGCAACAGAACCGGTGCTGGTCGTCTGCGGGGTCATGTTTATGGCAGAGACGGCAAAGATCCTCTCTCCTGAAAAAACCGTCCTGATACCGGTTCCTGATACCGGGTGCCCGCTCTCTGACTTCCTCACCCCGGAGATGATCCATGTTGCACGGGAGGAGCACCCCGGTGCCGCGGTCGTCGTCTATGTAAACTCAAGTGTTGAGGTGAAGGCAGCCGCAGATATCACCTGTACTTCGGCAAATGCGGCTGAGGTTGTACGATCACTTGCAGCAGAGACGATCCTCTTTGGCCCGGATGCCAATCTTGCGTCTTTTGTACAAAAACAGGTGCCTGAGAAACGAATTATCCCGCTCCCGCCCGAGGGGCACTGTTATGTCCATACCGCCTTTACCGAGGATCAGATCCGGGAGGCCAAAGCAAAGGGATGGCGGATCGTCTGCCATCCCGAATGCCGCCCGCTGGTTCAGTCTGGATCTGACCTGATCGCATCAACCGGTGGGATGGTGCAACATGCATGTGACTGCGATGAATGGTTCATCTGTACCGAACGGGAGATGGGATACCGGCTCGAAAAACTCTATCCTGACCGGACCTTCCATATCGATCCCGATGCGATCTGCAAGGATATGAAGAAGACGACCCTCGAAGACCTCCATAGGTCACTGCATGACGGTATTTTCGAAGTGAACATCCCAGACGAAATCGCGGTGCCTGCCAGAAAAGCAGTCGAGGCAATGATGGCTGTTTTGGAGAAGAGAGCATGATACAGCATGAATCACTCCGGCGGTTTCTTGCAGAAGACGCACCCTATGGCGACATCACCACCGGTTCAATTATTCCGGATGGTGAAGGACGGGGCATTATCCTCTCCCGTGAGACCGGGATCATCGCGGGGATCGAGGAGGCGATCTTCCTCTTTGCCGAATGTGGAGTGGAGGCACGAGCCCTCGCACGTGACGGCGACTGGGTTGATCCGGGCCAGCAGATCCTCGATATTACCGGACCTCTTCATGGAATACTCCTTGCAGAACGAACAGTGCTGAATCTCATGGGGAGGATGTCCGGGATCGCAACTGCCACACGGAGGTTCTCTGCCCTGATCGATTCGGTGATGCCGGGGGCACGGATTGCCGGTACCAGAAAGACTGCCCCGGGACTCCGGTTCTTTGACAAAAAAGCGATCATCCTCGGCGGGGGAGATCCCCACAGAAATTCCCTCTCAGATGCGGTTCTGATCAAGGACAATCATCTCGCACTCGTTGGTATCGAAGAGGCGGTGGCCCGTGCACGAAACGTATCGCAGTACCGGGTGATCGAGGTGGAAGTGGAGACGCCTGAAGATGCATGTACTGCTGCGGCTGCTGGTGCCGATATCATCATGCTCGATAATATGGACCCGGAGACCGTAATGATGACTATCAGACTCCTCAAAGAGGGGGGGCTTCGGGAGCGGGTGAAGCTTGAGATCTCCGGCAGCATCACCCCGGCAAATGCCGGATCATATGCCGGCTGCGAGATCGATCTCGTCTCTTCAGGCTGGCTCACCCATTCGGTGAAAAATTTTGATCTCAGTCTTGATATGCGGATGGCTCTCCGGACAATAAAAATTTAGGGGAATTTCTTCCTACCCTTTTCTTCGCTTCACGATATACCAGGCCACCCCGCCGATTACCAGAAGCGGAAGCAGTGCAAAGACGGCCACGATGATGATTCCAATCATAAAGAGGAACGCAGCAATGCCCGTGTTGACCATAGTGGAGATCGAGAACCCTGAATCGATCCCGATCGGTTCGCCTTCCCGAACAGATACGGTGATGGTCGCTTCATCGATCTGTGACTCAAGCAGCTTCAGCCTGCCTGTTACCCGGTCAAGGTTCAGCTGTGCAGTATCTATTGCCGACTGAACCTTCAGGATCTCCTCAACAGTCCCGGCTTTTCCAAGGATTTCGGTGAGGCGGCCGACCTGGTTCTCAAGTGCCTGTTTCTCGGCATGGAGATCGGTATATTCTGCTGTGACATCACGGCTTTTTACCTCACGCTGCGTGAGGGTGCCGACCGATTCGATCTCCTGCATCACCGCTTCAAATGAATGCGATGGAATTCTGAGAACAATCGTCGCAGAGAACTGCTCGCGGCCATCCCTCATCCCGCCCGAGGTGAGGGAGAGTGATTGAATACGGCCATGATACCGGCTGGCAATCGCAGTGATCTCTTCAGATGCGACTCTCGCATCACGAGCCTGCAAGCGGACCCAGCCATCCTTGATCACCTTCTGATCAGGATAGGCGGCTGATGAGTCAGCTGCAATGTTTCTGTCATAGACAACAACCGACTCGGTCATCATCGGAGCTGAATCATAGCTTGATTCTGCCATCATACAACCTGCCGAGGCAGAGAGGCTGATGAGGAGAAGGAGAAGGAGAGGTATAAGTATTTTTTTCAAATCTGTCACGTCCTGATACTTAAATGTTTTTTTGGCCTTTATAGATGGCGATAACTGCGATTTTTTTCGCATTATGCACAAAACCGCATTTACCAGGGTTTTCCAGGAGATTGTAAGGAAAGAAAAAAAAGTTAGGCAGTCATCCTCAGACGAGGATGAGGAGCGGGGCAAAGACGAGTGCCACCATCGACATCAGCTTCAGCAGGATGTTGATGGCAGGACCTGAGGTGTCTTTGAAGGGGTCACCGACGGTGTCGCCGACGACTGCTGCCTTGTGGGCATCTGATCCCTTGCCACCATAGTTGCCCTGTTCGATGAACTTCTTTGCATTGTCCCATGCACCACCGGCGTTTGCCATGGTGATTGCAAGACAGAACCCTGCAACAAGGGATCCTGCAAGAAGACCACCAAGAGCCGCGGGGCCAAGGAAGTATCCAACCAGGAGCGGGGCTGCAACGGCGAGGACGCCGGGTGCAATCATCTCACGGAGTGCAGAGTTTGTGGAGATTGCGATACAGGATGCGTAATCCGGATCCGCCTTCTCCTCCATCAGTCCGGGGATCTCCTTGAACTGGCGGCGCACTTCGAGAACAATCTCGTATGCTGCCTTTCCGACTGCGGTCATAGTGAGTGCGCAGAAGAGGAACGGAAGCATGGCACCGATGAGCATGCCGACGAAGACCATCGGGTTGGTGACATCGATGATCTGGAGCCCGACTGCAAGGGTGTATGCAGAGAAGAGGGCAAGTGCGGTCAAGGCGGCTGAGCCGATTGCAAAGCCCTTTCCGATTGCCGCAGTGGTGTTGCCGACTGCATCAAGGGTATCGGTGATCTTCCGGACCTTTGGATCCTGGTGTGACATCTCTGCGATACCACCGGCATTGTCTGCGACCGGGCCGTATGCATCAACTGCAAGGGAGATTCCAAGCGTCGAGAGCATGCCGACTGCGGCGATTGCAATACCATAGAGGCCTGCAAACTGGTAGGAGATGATGATCGCAATTGCAACAAAGAAGACCGGGAAGACGGTCGATTCCATGCCCTTTGCAAATCCGCTGATGATGGTTGTCGCAGCACCCGTCTGGGAGGATTTGGCGATCGAGAGTGTCGGTGCCCTGTCATAGGATGTGTAATATTCGGTGATGAGACCGATTGCAAATCCTGCGACGAGACCGGCAATTGCTGCAAAGAAGATGCCGATATATTCAGGTCCAATCAGGGTTGTGACAAGGAAGTACGTCGCGATCACAACAAGGACGATTGCAACGATCAGACCTTTGTTGAAGGCCATGTGAATAGCGCTGGACTCGGTCTTGTTTGTCCTGACAAAGAATGAACCGATGATTGCTGAGAAGATACCGAGTGCGGCGATCATCATCGGGAGGAGGACGAGCTGCATCGGGTCGAGGCCTGTGTACATCTCGGTATGAACTGCGGTGATACCAAGGACCATCGCAGCGATGATCGAGCCGACATAGCTCTCGTAAAGGTCAGCACCCATACCGGCGACATCACCGACATTGTCACCGACATTGTCTGCAATGACAGCAGGGTTTCTCGGATCGTCCTCGGGGATGCCTGCCTCGACTTTCCCGACGAGGTCGGCACCGACATCAGCAGCTTTCGTGAAGATGCCTCCGCCGACACGGGCGAAGAGTGCAATCGAGGATGCGCCAAGACCAAAGCCTGTTACAGTCGAGAGGACAGTCTCCTGGGGAAGACCCATTGCGGAGAGGGCAAGGTAGGCGACAGAGAGTCCAAAGAGACCCAGACCCACAACAGCCATGCCCATGACAGAACCGCTTGAGAACGAGACTTTGAATGCCTCTGCAATACCGCGGCGGGCGGCGTTGGTGGTTCTCACGTTTGCTGCGGTTGCCGTATACATGCCAATGTATCCGGCGGTTGCCGAGAGAACCGCACCGAGGATGAAACATGCCGCGGTGAGGGGTGATATTCCGATTGCCAAAACAATCGCCAGTACAACGACAAATATTGCAATTGCACGGTACTGGCGGTTCAGATAGACCATCGCGCCGAGATGAATCGCGGCGGCGATCTTCTGCATCACCTCTGTTCCTGTCCCCTCTCTCTTCACCATCATGAAGGAGTACCCTGCAAATGCAAGGGCGATAAGGGCAGCAACAGGTGCCAGGTAAATAAGATCCATAGTGTAGGTACCTCCAATGTGTTCGGAATGCCTTCCATAGAAGAAGGAACGAGAACCTTAAATATCATATGGAATTTATCTGGCTGAATACGTCTATCAACGAATTCATTTTCGGGAGGATAAAACCGGCGCGCGGAGGGGAGGAGGAGACGGAGGTATCAGAGTGAGGTGAGGATCATACCAAATGTTTCAACCTGATTCTCTGCCTGTGCCATCATCCGGGTTGCCACTGCCGGTGTCAGGAGGGGATTGAGCTCCATTGCTTTCATATAATCCTCTGAAGCCTTCTGGTAGGCAGTTGATGCAAGCCGTGCATGTTCTCCGCCTGAGCTCATGATCTGGTCTGCACCTTTCATCGATCTCATCCCGGCATCATGCTGCATGGTGATGAACATATATGCATCACCCCGGTACATCCTGAACTCTGCATTCTCGGGATCTGCGGCAACTAATACGTCGAGATCCACAATCGCCTCCTGATACCTTCCCTGGGAGAGGAGGGCAACCGCCCGTGTCCTGAGGGCATCGGGATCGGTGGGATCGCGGATGAGAGCATCATTGAAGCTTGTTTCTGCACCACCCTGATCACCTGCCATCAGGAGGGCACGCCCTTTTCCAACATGGTATGCAGGGTTATCCGGATCAAGTTCCGAGGCAAGAGAGTAGACCTCCACTGCCTCCAGGTAATCCCCCTGCCGATACAGGCATTCGCCCTTCTTCTCCATGAGTTTGGTATTATTCTCATCATAACCAAGAGCATAGGAATATGAAGAGATCGCCATTGTATCCTGATTCATCCTTACAAGGCTGTCTCCGGCAAGGGAGAAGGTGGATACAGCCGCAGATTCAAAACCCGACTGAAACGGCGAGGGGAATATGATGATGACGGCCGCAAGAATCAGGCAGAGATAGAGGAGGTGGTACAGCTTCATGAATGAATTGTTTATTGAGGATTCAGATATTTAAACCGAATTATCACCGGAATGGCAGAAGAAGAGATTTCAAATAAAGAGAGAGGGGGTATCAGATGGAAAGGAGGAAAATCAGGAGAGGAAATCATAGATCTGCGGCTCCATCTGTTCGAGATCGACGATCACCGCCTGTCCGGGAGTCGGGTTGATATTCATCTGCTTCTGGAATGCAGTCTGGGACTGCCAGGCCCCGGAATTCACGGCAAGGACACCACGGTACCGGGAGATGCCGGTGATATGAACATGCCCGGTATGGAGGATCTCGGGGACGGGATCGATTAAAAGCCGGTCTTTTTCAGTTGCGAGGATAGGTGTCCTCCGCCCGTACGTCGGGGCAAGGTGGCGACGTTTCAGCATCGCCTCCATCATCTCTGCCGGCGCCTCATACCGGGCACCCGGAATCATCCCGATGAGATCATCGATGCTCCGGCCATGGTACATCAGCACACGGGCACCATGGATAGAGACAGCCGCCGGGTTCTCAACAAAAGTACAGTTCTTTGGATACTGTGAGCGGAACTCAGATGGGATCACCGGCTGGGGTTCTGCCCCCCGCACGACATCGTGGTTTCCGGGAGCAAGGACGATCCCAAGCGAGGAGGGGAGCGTCTGGAGCATCTCGCCGAGCCGGTCATATTGTTCATAGATATTAGGGATGGTCAGCTCTTTCTCCTGACCAGGATAGATGCCGATCCCATCAACCAGATCACCTGCAACAAGGAGGTAGCTGATATCGTCAGCAGCAGAAAGCCAGTCACAGAACCGCTCCCATGGTTCCTGGAGGAAGGTATCTGACCCGATATGGATATCTGATATAAGCGCTACTTTTCCGGAATTCTTCGGGGAATAGGGTGCATGCTGAACCGGAACATCAGGGCGGAAGAGCTGGTCTGCATAGAAGAGTTTTCCTTCAGGGGAGGGTTTGCCACGAACACCAATCACCTCATCGGGGACGATCCGTTCTGCATCAGAAAAGCCATCCCTTCCATTGTTGAAGAGGACCGGCATTGTTCCGGTCGGATCTTCCAGTTCGAGGATCCGGTGCCCTTTTGCAGTCGACTTCACATCAATCACAATACCGATGATGGTGACCTCGCTGTCACGGAACCGGGAGGAGTGGGTCAGTGCCTCGATCGGGATCGCACCGGATCGTTTCCTGATGAGAGAGCCAAGACAATCGTACCGGCTCCTGAAGAGGGAGACATAATCATCGATCTGCCGGACAGGACCGGCTGATCCTTCCATCCCCTCAATAACCTCAAGCAGGGGATCGGCGGTGAACCTGATCCCATCCCTCTTTGGGGTGAGCGAAGGGATGTGGGAAGGGAGGACGACGGTGCAATCCTTCCGTATCCCGGCGAGAATACCTGAAATAAGAGTCGGATCTCCCCGCTCCCTGAGGTAGGAGACAACAGTCGGATCAACCAGATGGCCAGCTTCACAGAACCTGGCGATGATCTCCTCCTCCGCGAGCATAGTCTCTCATTGGATCTCTGATCCAATTATACCTCTGATCCGGATCCTTTGGGATGAAAGGAGAGGTTGAGAGAGGTTAGGGATGATCGTGGATTATTCAGGATATATGGCGGATAATCAAAAAGAGAAGTCGGGTTTTAGATCGACTCGATAAACTCTCCAATCTTCTTGACCGCTTCTCCCAGATCCTCTCGTGAGACCGCATAGGCACACCTGATGTGACCGACTCCTGATGGACCAAATGCACTTCCCGGTGCAACGGCAACCTGCTGTTCGATCAGGAGCCGTTCAGCGAACTCCTCATCGGAGAGGCCGGTTGATTCGATCGAGGGGAAGGCATAAAAAGCTCCCTTTGGAAGATGACAGGGGAGGCCGATTTTGTTCAATCCCGCCACAAAGAGGTTTCGCCGCATCCGGAATTCGGCAACCATCCGGTTTTTTGAGTCTTCTGCATGTTTCAGCGCCTCGATTGCGGCAAACTGTGACATCGTCGGTGCGCAGAGCATCACATACTGGTGAATTTTGAGTGCTGCACTCGTGATCTCAGGAGGTGCACAGAAATACCCGACCCGCCAGCCGGTCATCGAGTATGCCTTTGAAAACCCGTTTAAGGTGATTGTCCGCTCCCAGAGGGAATCAAGCGATGCCGGTGAGACATGCCTTCCTTCATAGGTGAGTTCGGAATAGATCTCATCTGAAAGGAGGAGGAGATCATGATCCACGATGATATCGGCAATCGCTTCGAGATCCCCCCGTTTCATCACCCCGCCTGTCGGGTTATTGGGGAAGTTGAACATCACCAGTTTGGTCTTCTGTGTGATCCTCTCCATCAGGGCGTCAGGGGTGACCCGGAACTCGTCCTCTGCCGGGCAGGGGAGTGGAACCGGGATGCCGCCTGCCAGCATCACACAGGGGCTGTAGGAGACATAACAGGGATCGGCAACAAGAACCTCATCACCCGGATCAACCACTGTTCTGACGGCGAGATCAAGGCCTTCAGAGACCCCGCCTGTGATGATGATCTCATTCTGTGGATCATAGCTCGTCCCGTACCGCGAGATGAGGTACGATGAGACGAGATCCCGGAGCTCTTCCAGACCTTTGTTGGAGGTGTATGCCGTTGCACCCCGTTCTATCGAATCAATACCGGCAACGGAGACGTTCCAGGGGGTATTGAAATCCGGCTCACCGACACCGAGTGAGATCACATCATTCATCGTGAGGAGGAGATCGAAGAACTTCCGGATTCCGGAGGGGGGAATCATCTCCGCCCGCTCTGAGACAAAGCTCTTCTGCGGGTGATTGCGTCCCCTCTCAGAAACTATAGGGGAGACGTTCGACCCCTTCACTTCTCTGTAACTCACAACCATACTCCTTGTATGTTTTCATAACGATATGGGTCACCGTCTCCCTGATGCTCTCGAGGGAGGCGATCTGGCCGGAGACGAATTCCGAGACTTCCTGCATCGTCCTGCCGCAGACAATCAACTGCAGATCATAGCTGCCGGTGACGAGCCGGAGCGACTTCACTTCAGGGAATCTGGCAACACGGTCTGCGATCCGATCATAGCCAAATTCGCTCTCAGGGCTGACCTTCACCTCAACAACTGCGGTGACGCCATCGTCACCTGCCTTCTTCCAGTCGATGACAGCAGTATACTTACGGATAGTCCCCGACTTCTCCATTCCGGCGATCCGTGTCGCAATATCATGTGTTGACAGATTCAACATCGTTGCAAGGTCCTTGTGACCGATACGCGAATCGGATTCCAGGACCCGTAGGATCTCCCTGTTTTTTTCATCCATACTCTATTCACCTAAAGAGTTTTCCGGCATGCTCTTCATTAAATCTGGAGATATTATGCTCTACAAGACGAGGATCCTTCAGAACAACGTCCCAGATACGATCAGTTGATGCATCGAAGGATATCTCTTTTGTCCGTCCATATCGTCCCTTTGATATGACACGTGTAGATATGACACCAAGCATATTTAACTCACTGATGAGATCGGTCACCCGGCGATGGGTCAGGGTTTCAAGGGAGATCTCACGGGTCACCTCACGATAGAGACGCATCACTTCTCCACTTGTGAAGATCTTCTGGTTGATCCGGAACAAAAGCAACATCGCATAGAGGACAACCTTGCTCTGCGTGGGGAGGGTGGCGATGCATTCCACCATGCTGTCGGTCTCGATCTTATCCTGTGCCTGCCGGACGTGCTTCTCAGTCACCGACGCCTCGCTCTCCCGATCGGCGAGCTCTCCTGAGACACGGAGGAGATCCAGTGCACGGCGGGCATCGCCATGCTCCTGCGCGGCAAGCGCTGCGCAGAGCGGGATGACATTGTCATGGAGTGCTCCCGGGACAAATGCTTCATCTGCACGTTGTTTCAGGATATCAACGAGTTGGGGGGCATTATAGGGGGGGAAGACAATCTCTTCTTCCGAGAGGGAGGAAAGAACCCGTGGATCAAGGAAATCGGTGAACCTGAGATCATTTGAGATGCCGATGATACAGACCTTGGAGCGTTCGAGATCGGAGTTGATCCGGGTGAGGTTATAGAGTGTCTCATCTCCGCTCTTCTTGACGAGTTTATCGATCTCATCGAGGATGATGACGAGGACACCGCCTGAGTTCTCCAGGATATTCTTCAGTTCGGCATAGACCTGATCTGTCGGCCATCCGGTCATCGGGATATGGGTTCTGATCCTGTCAGAGCTGAGATCATCGACATTCTCGACAAGTTTGGCTATCTGGGCGAGAACCCGGTACTGGGTATCGATCACTTCACAGTTTAAGTGAACCACGCGGCAGGTGGTGTTTAAGTGGCTTCCGGCATTCTCAAGTTCGGCGCCGACATAACGGACAGATGCCGTCTTCCCGGTACCTGTCTTGCCATAAATCAGGATATTGGAAGGGGTTTCATTATGCAGCGAGGGGGCGAGGACTGCTGCGATAGAGTCAATCTGGGGCGTCCGGTGGGGAAGTGTCTGTGGTCGGTAGCTATGCCTGAGTATCTCACGGTTCTTGAAAATTTTATTGTTTCCGAGGTATTTTTTAAAAAGACCCATTGATCTGTTGCTTTCATCGTCCACTCATAATCACATCCCCTGATACGGTTCAACCATAAAACCGCTCACTAAGCCAGAGGTTATATGATTCATTACTGGATATTAAACCCCACTATTTCCACTGGAGATATACCATGGAACTCAGTTTGAACAAATGTATCAGATGTTTATGTGACAGGATCTGACAGATGGCAGGACCTCTCTCCTCGTTATCAATTGTGCACCATGGGTGGCAGGATGGAGAGGGACAAGATACGGTGAGGGGAGATGGAATGAATAGGATGAAAGGGGGGGGGATGAGGAAGAAGGGAGAAAGAAGAAGGAAGAAGGAAAGGAAAGGAAAGGAAAGAAATGGGACTGGGATTGGATTGGATTGGATTGGGGTAGGATCAGAAGAGAGTGGACTCATCTCAGGTATAGTCATCTCGGATATGGAAAACACCCCTTTATTTCGAGTGGAGACTGAAGGGAGGGAGATATACGAGTGAAATATTTCTTATATTCATATCGGAACAATATCATGATTTATTTCCGGATTACCACTGGAATGGTGGTGATGGTGTATCATCTGTGGATAAATAAAGGAGAGATGATGAGAGATTATGAAACAGAGAGATGGTGGTGGAGATGGTGCAAAGATGGTGAGATGGTGGTAGTGGGGTGATCTCCTTTCCAACCCCCTCCCTATTGTTTCTACTGGAGGTTTTTGAGGGGGTAAGAGGAGATTTGGTAGAGATGGAAAAAGCAGATGGAAGTGGGAGCGGGTATTAAGGGGTAAAAAGCTAAATTAAGGGTATTTTCTTTGTTTTTCTAAAATACCAAGAGAAAAAACCGTTCAGAAGAAAAAATGAAATGAAAATCAGAAACAGAAGAAGCCATTTTCTTATTAGGAACTGATACTATATAAACATATTGAAATTGTAATGAACTGTAAAATTTCAACCAAATTATAAAACAGTTATATAATTTATAAATTGATTATATAACTTATAAATTGATTATATAATTTGTAAATAATTTATAGTTCATACACCTACATATAATTTATAAATATATTTTTTTAATTATAAATATATTTCTTAATTATAAAATTTTATTTTAATTTTACGTTATTTACTAAAACTCTCTTCTCTTTACCCAATCTCCCCCCTCTTTACATGATCTCCCACAACCCTATCCCTTTTTCATCTCCAGTGGAAACAAAGGGGTACCTCTAACTACCTTTCCAATCGACACTCAGCATCATCTGATTATCCCCTCTTTATCTTCATTACGGGTCATCGAAAAAAATAATCAATATTCTGGATTATTTCCCCTAGAAAACCGATTTATTCTGGTTTTTTCCGGGTATGTCTGACAAATGGGGATCAATTCATTCACTGTATAGACCCCTTTATTTCCACTGGAGCATCACCCGGAAGGACACTTCTCCCACAACCAGATGAAGGGTCAAAGGGAGTATTCCTGGCGAAAAGATGGGCATGCAGATGCTATCTTCAAATCACAACAAGTCTCAACAACCTCCAAAAATAACCATAACCTCCCCAAATACCCGGTAGCTTATCTCCTCCCCCCCTCTCCGATACAGGTATCGGGTGCACCATCGAAGATCAGATAACAACAGCCGATCCATTCTCTCTATGAGCAGTCATCATGAGAAGGAGATTGCGATCACCGGAGCGGTGATCACCGTATCGACAACCAGGAGAGAGGAGGATGACAATTCCGGTAAAACCGCAATCGACCTCCTTTCCAGAGCCAACATCCCGGTATCCCTCTACCGGATCGTCCCGGATCAGGACGCAGCAATCAGATCGGCACTCGATGAGGCCCTTCAAAAGGCAAACTGTATCGTCTTCACTGGTGGCACCGGGCTTACCCCGGATGACCGGACGATCGAAGCTGTTGCTCCTGCATTTGAGAAGGTGATGGATGGATTTGGCGAGATATTCAGGCAGAAAAGTGTTGCAGAGGTTGGAACCGCGGTCATTCTTTCACGGGCAACAGCAGGAGTGATCAAGGGAAGAGCGGTCTTCTGCATCCCGGGATCGACAAAGGCGGTCCGGCTTGCGGTCGAGGAGATCATCATCCCCCAGATCCGGCATATCATCTCACATGCCGGGCCCAGGTGATCCACCACTCTCTGAATATGTGAGAGAGCTCCTGCATTGGGTGGCGTTACTTCAGAATGTTCAGAAGAGCGGTCCTCTCGGTCACCAGATCGGTGATCCGCTCTCTTCCGACCGTCTCAATCTCTTCATCAGTGATCGAATAGAGCTTCTGGAGGGCCGGGATCCGGCGTGCCGGGATCTCCTCCTCATCCGGGCATGGGCTGATCAGGTGCCCAAGCATCGCCCATGCCGACTCAGAGGGTGGAACCATCCCGATCCAGGTGAGCATCCCACCTTCATGGAGCCCAAACCCCATTGCAATACTCGTCTGCCGCTGGCCTGATGCATAGAGGAGCACCTCCATCTCAAGGCTCCGTGCGGTCATTGAACCCTCATCTTCTGCACGTAGAGCCTGCCGGATCGCCTCTTCTGCGTGTCTCCTTCCGGCCATCATCTCCGCATTCATGCAGATGATCCGGACACCAGCCTGATCAGCTGCTCTTCTCAGTTCTGCAAGATGGCCCGGAACCGATCCAATCTCCATTCTGGCCATCCTCACCTCATACATCTGATCCGGGTTCTTGCCTGATTCCTGCACAGTGGCCACTGTTTCATCTCCCTGTATACCATTTCGGGTCATCTGATCCCCTCTCTTCTTCATGACCATTCAGCTCTCCCAGTAATCAAGTATCGTCTGTTGTCCGCTCTTCCTCTCATCATCACTTCTTCCCCTCTCTTCTGCATCCTTTCTTCTCTTTCCTCTCCCCTTCTTCTCTCGCTCTTCTTCAGATCCAAAATCGCGCCGGTTTCTTCTTTTCTCCGGATCTCTCTCCCCAATCTCCTCCCTTCCCTGAGTATTGCCACTCTGTCCGGTTCCTTTCCGGACCTGGTCGATGATGGATTCTGCGGTCTTCTGACCGATGATCCGTGCAATCTTCACAACTCCTGCATCAGCAACTTCTGCCGGGGTGGTATAGCCGCTGTTGAAGAGGGAACGTGCACGGATACGTCCAATCCCCCGGAGCCTGATTAAGGGGAGGAGCTCCTCCTTCACACCATGCCGAATCCTGATCTCAAGATCAGCGACATCTTTCTGGAGAGCGGGCATCTCCCGCCTGCAGATCTCACGGGCACCATGGACGAGCCACCCGATGCCGTCAACAAGGCCGTGAATATCTCCCGGGCCGATCGAATACCGCTCGGCGATCATCTCTATCGGGACCTCATTTGTCCAGTCCTGGAGGACGAGCGCGGTCTTGATCGCCTGGAAAAAGTCCTCATACCCAAGCCAGGGGAAGGAGTGCTCACCTTCGCCAATAAGGATCTCATCCCCCTGCTCTTCAAGGACCTGCTCGATCACCTCATGATCGGCTGATTTCAGGAAGAGCCGGAACATATCCGGGGTGGCTGAGAGGAGATGAAGGATTCCAAAAGCGGTAACCGTCTCCCTTTCGTGGAATGCAGTCTGGATCATCACCGAGGATCTGGGATCAAGGTAGAGCTTCGAGGTCAGTTCCCCGTATTCTGTTGCCTCGATCCGGTTCCCCAGATCAACAACCATCCCCATCTCCTCAAGCTCGCGTGTGACACGGCTGCATATTCTGGTGAGATAGCTCAGGTTTCTATGCCGGACCGCATAGAAACTGCCCTTAAAAAAGGAGAGGATCGCGTCGTTGTCTGTTGCCTCCCTGCTTGATACCAGTGCCAGGATCCGGGAGAGGAGCGTGGATCGCTTTGCACACTGCGAATCGATCTCTTCAGCCGGTGCGCAGATGAATTCATCAAAGAGTTCTTTGACGGCAGACTCGCTCTTTCCGATTAAGACCGCCTCACCATAGGGATCCAGCCCCGGCCTCCCGGCACGTCCAGCCATCTGGCGGTATTCCCGGACAGGGATTGTGACCTGCCCCTCGCCCGGGACGAACCGGTGGAGACTGTTGATGATGACACGACGGGCAGGGAGGTTCAGCCCGGCAGCAAGGGTCGGTGTGGAGGCGATCACCCGGATGGATCCCTTCCGGAACCCCTCTTCGACAAGCCTTCTTGCATCCCGGGAGAGGCCTGCATGGTGGAAAGCGGCCCCGCCCCTGATGCAGAGTGCCAAGGTCTGTACAACCCCGGTATCATCTGTTCCAAGGATCTGATCGGCAATATCATTCAGGGCGGGCTCCTCCAGTCGGAGGGCAGAGGCGATCCGTTTGGCAGCCCCCTCTGCATTCCTCCGTGACGAGACGAATACGAGGGCCTGACCCCCTTCCTGGATCGTATCCAGGCAGAGGTTTGTGTCCGCCTCTTTCTTCACAGATGGCACTTTCCTCTCGTCCGAATCAAACCGTATTGCACCCTTGAAGTAGACGCCTTCCCTGAGATCGACCGGCCGCCACTCAGACTGGACGAGGCCGGCCGAGAGCCATCCTGCCAGCTCTTTTGGATTCCCTATTGTTGCGGAGAGGCCGATCACCTGGAGATCGGGTTTCCGGTTCCGCATTGTTGTGATCACCATCTCAAGGGTTGCTCCCCGCCCCTCATCACCGATCAAATGCATCTCATCGATGACGAGGAGGGTGATCCTGCTGATCCATCCGGTCTTGTTTCGAAGGAGTGAATCCACCTTCTCGGAGGTGGCAACGATGATGTCAGCCCTCCCAAGGCTCTCATCTTTTCTGTCAAAGTCACCGGTTGCGATCCCGATTCTGACGCCTTTTTTGGAGAAGTCCTCGAACTTCTCGCTGGCAAGTGCCTTCAGCGGGACGACATAGAGGCATTTTCCCCCTGATGCGATCTGGTGGTGCATCGCCATCTCGGCAACAAGGGTCTTTCCGCTTGCGGTTGGAATGCTTATAATGAGGTTTTTTCCAAAAAAGAGCCCCTCTTCAACACAGGCTTGCTGTGGTGGGTAGAGGGATTGGATCCCGGTTGCGTAGTACTTCTCTTTCAGGGCGGGTGGGATCGGCAGAGAATCGAAAGTAACCTCGCGAACCCCTTTATTTCCATTGGAAACCTCTTTTCGCACACCGATCACTTCGAAATCTTTATCGGGGGATTGCGGAAATCACAAATCCTCTCCTATGATAGCTCCATCCGCAATACTATCCCTGAATATTCATTTATTTCTGTAATGCATCCAGTATTGCCGGAGACCTGAAGTGGTGCCGGTAGCACCTCCACAGGATCTCAACAATGCCTCTTCAGTAATAGTAACTGATCAGATCCTCTTTCGCCGCTTTCTTCCTCCGTTCAAGGAATGCAAAGACATTCGCATGATCGGATCCCTCAACGAGCATCTCGATTCCCTTCCGGGCGGTCTGGACCGGCTCGGGGAGCCCGATGATCCCAACGGTCTTTCCATAGATTGAGATGGATGTCTGGGTCATATTCTCGATCTGGCCGCGTGCCTTTCCGTCACGGCCGATGATCCGCCCCCTGATCCGGTTCATCTTCTGGGGTGTATCGGCGACATTCGAGAGATCGATGATATCAAGGAGGATATCTTCATCATCAAAGAGCCGGAATGCCCGCTCAGGAGAGAATCCCCGTCCAAGAGCCCGGACGACTTCTGTTGCCCGGAGTACACCGACTGCATCCTCTCCCTCGATGGTGACCAGTCCTTCTGTGCTGTCGATTGTGATCGCAACTTCGGCCTTCTCTTCGATGGCTCTGCGGGTTGCACCGCCTTTTCCAATAATGACACCGATCCGATCGGATGCCACTTTCAGTTCCTGCATTGTCATGGCTGATTCTCTTTCTGGTTACTTGTTATGGTGTGAAGAAATCTTCACCGACGATCCCTCTCAGGATCTCGTGTTCATCGTGTATAGTGCAGCGGTTCCCAAAATACCTGTTGATGTTCTGGATATCCCGAAAGAGGAACCGGTGGGCGGATGGGTGGTCCGGTGTCACGGCCTGGCCCATATCGATAAGCCAGAGCCGGCCGCCGCCGCTGAGGATATTGTACTCTGAGAGATCCCCGTGAACAAGGCGTGCCTTCTGGTAGAGCCTGGTGATGAGATCGAGGATCTCCTCGTATGCCGCCTCCGGATCGTCAGGGGGATTGAGCCTGAGCTGGGGATAGGGCACTCCGTCTTCCCCGAGGAGACCCATGATCAGGATATTCCGATCAAAGGCGATCGGTTCGGGGACAGGAAGACCCGCCTCCTGTGCCCGTGAGAGATTTGAGTACTCCTTCTTTGTCCAGGCAAAGATGATATCCTTCTTCGTCTTCCTGATATTCGAAAACCGGGGATCCCCGAGGATATAGTCACTCATCGCGTTGAAGTTTCCGGTCCGAATCCGGTATATCTTGATGACACAGTCTTCTCCCTCTCCCCGCCCGGCAGCGAAGACGTTCGCCTCTTTTCCGGTTGAGATGGATCCACCGACTGCACTGATCACCTTTTTGTTTGCAAGCTTGTAGAGAGCAAGGAGGGTGACGTCATCAAAGACCTCGTCAAGGACTTTCCGCTGGTCTGAATCCCGAATCCGGATCCCAAGTTCTGAGAGCTTCCGATCGAGCGCTTCGATCCGGTCATCAGTCTTCTTCGTCTCCTCTCCCCGCTTTGCCATACTCTCTATCCTCGTTTGCAGCTCATGATGAACTCATATGCCGGTGCGAGCACCTCAACGAGGCCCTCGGCACAGGCATTCTTCAGATCCATCGCGTGGATCTCACCTGCTGCATATGCAGCTTCCAGTGAAGCAAATGAGTCAAATTCGCGGTCTCCACCATATTTTTCGGGCCGCCTGATCTCCACTCTCCCGAGACGGGGGAAGATATGGTGGCAGAATATCTCGATGATCGGATTTTCTGCGGTCTCAGGGGGGCAGAATGCCTTTTTGATCTTCTTCCTGATCTCATCTTCGGAATCTGCAACCGAGACGACGTTCCCGGCAGACGAGGACATCTTCTTCCCGTCAAGCCCCTGCACGATAGGTGTATGGACACAGACTGGGGATTTCCTGCCGATCTCTCCGAGATATTCGCGGGCGAGCATATGGATCTTTCTCTGGTCGATTCCCCCGACTGCGGCATCGACATCAAGTGCGGCGATATCAACCATCTGCATGATCGGGTACACCATCTGTGAGACAGTCGGGTTCTCCATGGTTCGTCCGACCTCATCCATACTCCGTTTTGCCCGGTTCAGGGTCACCTGCTGGGAGAGCTCAAGGACATTGAGCTGATATTCGGGGTTCAGCTGGAGGTCGGTGCCGATCACAAACTCAGCACCCTTCAGGCCGACGGCCTCGATACATGAGCGGTTATACTCGGCAAGCTCTCTCACCTCTTCAAGGGTTCCTTTCCGGTTCAGGAAGGCATGGAGATCTGCTAAGAGGACGATCACATGGAATCCAGCCTCTTTCATATCGATCAGCTTATTGATGGTGACGAGATGGCCGAGATGGATCTCCCCTGATGGTTCGTATCCGGCATAGACCCGCTTCACCGGCTGTGCAAGGGTGCTCCGAAGCTCCTCTTCCGTGACGATTTCAACGGTATTCCGTGCCACGAGATCATATGGATCCATAGCATACTATTGACCCTCTGAGGTGTTTAAGATGGTGGGAAAAAGGGAGTGGGAAGGGGATATAGGAGAGAGGTTGTGGAGAGCTTCGTTGCCATCCGGACTGCTCACCGGATCGGCGTGAACCCGAGTGAGTGGTTGGTGAGCGCTATCGACTCTTCAGGAACCGTAATCGTTCCCATCATCGCCCGGATACAGTCGATCGTCTCGACGACGACATCCGCCTCCTGGTGGATCGCCTGGAAGAGGCAGAGATCGTCTCCGTCCACTGAGATCGATCCCTCGAAGACCCCGTTCTCCCAGAGATCTGATCTCGGCCTTCCGAGATCCATCACATACTCCTTCAGCTCAGCTGTGGAGGTGATGCCGGTCTCCTTCCTGACAAGCCCGATCCTCGGATTTTTGCTGATAAGCTCAATGATCCGCTCTCTCGTCCCCGGTCGCTTCAGATCCATCTGTACAACATGCATATGCATCATTGTTGTCGGGACGATGAGCGCGGTGGTGGTGATCCTGATATCCGGAAGTACAGACTGGACATCGGGCCCGTGATGCGAGGGGATTGTAACCGGGTTTAAGACGATCGCGTCGATTGGGCCCCGTTTGATATCACCGGGATCCCCGCCGCGCCGGATCATCGTTGCCCTCACCTTTCTGACACCATATTCGCTGTCAACGAGCCTGATGATCCGGCAGAGGCCTGTTGTATTACAGGAGACGACACGGGCATAGTCACGCCCGATCGCGTCCCTGAAATTGCATGATGAGGAGAAGGAGAAGCCCGCCACCTCATGATCCTCGCCACCCTGCCAGATCGCCTTCACCCCTGCCTTCTCATAGAGGGCGCGATTCTTTGCACCGATTCCACCAGGTGTTGCGTCGACGACGATGTCGCAGCCAGAAAGCATCTCTTCAACCGATCCCGCAACCGGAATACCAGCCTTCTCAAAGGTCTCGTTCTTTGAGAGATCCGCTATATAGAGGGGGTATTTCCGCTCTTTTGCGATATATGCCTCGGCTGAGGGTTTTGTCTTTGAAACCCCGATGACCGTCATATCCGGCTGGCAGGTGACTGCATCGGCGACACGTTTGCCGATTGTTCCATACCCGTTGATGGCAACCCTGATCATATTCATCCATACTGGTTTTGAAAATATTAAAGTACCCTGTATCCGGTTTTTGGATCCAACGAACCCTTCAGGCAGACTCTCAAAAAATCAGAGGGTTTTGCTCTTTTACTTTATTATCTGGTGATAAAATCGTTATAGAAATCATCAGAGACGAGTTCACAGTTTCCCCCGGAATCAACCATCAGAAGAGTATCAAAGACGATCCATGCTTTTGTCTTATGAACGGGGTTTGTCTTACAGAATCCTTCCGATCGGAAGAGGAATGGTATTCCTTCAGGTGTCCTGAAGTGAAGGGCATCTGCTTTTAAGGGATAGAAGGATATCCCGTCCTCTTCGAGGCAGGGGATCTCACCATACCCGAGCCCGTCGATATCAACGAGCACCGCAGCATCAAACAGTGTCACGAGATCCTGTCTGATCACTGAATCGATCTGGTCGATCCCCGCCTCAGAATCCGGGCTGTAGCGGCTTCCCCGTATGAAAAGAGCAATTCCTCCTTCCCCGAGATCCTTTTTATCTTCAAGACAGAACCCGCCGCAATCGAGGGTGATCGGGAGTGCGTCGGTCGATCTCAACCGAAGATCGGTGAACCAGAGCCGCACACCGCGGGTGGTGGTACAGTCATATTCATAGGCAAAATCAATCACCTGTGTTCCCCGGAATGTCCCGGTGATCTCGTCAATGATCTCCTCATTTTCAGGGGCAGCCACCTCATCGGTCGTCACGATTCGCACCTGATACATTCTCTAACCCTCCACCACATCAAGATGCCGGATGGCGATCCAAAAGGCTATCCCGATCAGCTGACAAAAAACAGATCATCATGAAGAAGACTGCATTGTTGATCATTGATATGCAGAATGATTTTGTGGGGGATGGTGCCATTCTCCGTGTTGCGGGGGCCGATGCGATCATTACCCCCCTCAGATCCATCCTGAACCATTTCAGGGAGCAGAAGCTCCCGGTGATTCATATCCTCCGTATTCACCGCCCTGGTGGATCCGATGTCGAATACTTCCGAAGAGAGATCTTTTCCAAAACACCGTTTGCGGTTGCAGGGACGAGGGGAGCGGATGTGATCGATGCAATCGCTCCCGTTCCGGGAGAGCATATCGTATCAAAGACCCGGATGAGCGGTTTTCTCGGAACCGATCTTGATCTCCTCCTCCGCTCTCTTGCTGTTGAAAGAGTCGTTGTTGTCGGGATACAGACCCCAAACTGCATCAGGACGACTGTCTTTGATGCGATGGCATATGGGTATGATACGATCCTCGTCCCGGATGCTGTTGCCGCGGCAACACCGGAGATTCATGAGGCGAATCTCCGGGATATGGCGGCAATCGGGGTCTCGATCCTCACAACCAGCGAATGTATACAGATGATCTGATCCTCCTTTCCCCTTCCTGCCCTTCTTTTTGACTTTTCCCCTCATATGAGTGTTCATGAGCCGGGGATTGATTTGGGCGTGACACTCAAGTAGTCGCCCTGCAAACATACTTCCCATGCAGGCGAAGGTACCGGTATCAGAAGAACAAGACCGTCTTAAGCGTTTCAGGCAGCGAATGGAGAGGGATCTCCCGGAGTGGGAGATGGCGGCAATTTTTGGAAGAGTCAACCAGTACTACTTCTGCGGCACCATGCAGGACGGGGTTCTCCTTATACCCCGTGATGGCGATCCGGTGTACTGGGTGAGAAGGAGTTATGAACGGGCACGGGCAGAATCCCTTTTTCCTGATATCCGCCCGATGCAGAGCTTCCGGGATCTGGCGAAAGAGATGGGGAAGGTTCCGGATATCTGCCATGTGGAGGCCGAACTGGTACCGATTGCACTCCTTGACCGGTTCAGGAAACATCTTCCCGCAAAAAGCTTCGCATCTCTCGATCGGCAGATCGCATATGTCAGGGCAGTGAAGAGCTCCTATGAGATCGATCTCATGAGACGGTCGGGGGAGATCCACCGGCATGTCCTTGACGATATCGTCCCTTTGATCCTGCGGGAAGGTATGAGCGAGGCGGATCTGGGTAGCGAGCTCCATTCCGCCCTGATTGCAGAAGGCCACCACGGGATAGTCAGGTTCTCGATGTTTGGAAACGAGATCGTCCTCGGCCAGATCGCATTTGGCGAGCATTCGATCGCACCGACAAGCTTCAACGGCCCCGGCGGCGCAGTCGGCCTCTCAGCCGCGGTGCCGCTCCTTGGTTCCCGTGATCGGAAGCTCGGTAAGGGTGATCTCGTCTTCCTCGATGTCGGGTGCGGGTATGAAGGGTACCATACCGATAAAACCGTCGTCTACCAGTTCGGTGCCCCGCTCCCGGAGGCAGCGGTTGCAGCGCACCGAACCTGCCTCGATCTCCAGCAGGAGATGGCCTCCCTCCTCCGTCCCGGTGTCGTCCCCTCAGATATCTACCGGAAGGTGATTGCGGATATTCCGGACAAATACAAAAGAGACTTCATGGGGTATGCCGGCCGCCAGGTCCCCTTCCTCGGCCATGGGGTCGGGCTTGAGGTTGATGAGTATCCGGTGATAGCAGAAGGGTTTGATGAACCGCTCAGTATCGGGATGGCGATCGCCCTTGAGCCGAAGATCGGAATCAATGGCGTCGGCATGGTCGGGGTGGAGAATACCTTCCTGGTCAGGCCAGGTGGCGGCGAATCGATCACCGGTGTTTCAGAAGGGCTGATCGAGGTGGGGTTTTAGCCCCACTCCTCTCATGCACCGGCATAGATTCCTGATCCGATGAGCCGGTCGCGACCGGCCGGAACCACATAACAGAGTTTCAAGCTTTCAATACCGGTTGCGGGGCTGGTATAGGTGACATACACAAATCCTCCGCCAGCCTCTGCAACATCAATCTCCCATTCGATCGCCTGGACCCCGTAGCTGTCCTCAAAGTCGAGCCGTTTCGATCCGATCAGCTCAGGCTGGTAGGGGAGGGCAAGGGTGGTGCCATCATACCCATATGCGAAGATATAGGAGTCGCCAAGCCCGAATTCACCATCCTGATCATTGAAATCAAGGAGAGCCTGCTCTTTTCCATGTTCTGCGGCATAATCCCGTGCATGGTGGACACGGAGCACCAGTTCATCACGATCGGCTTCATTGAATTCTGCCCTGACTGAGGGGAGGTAAATTCCTGAACCAACCCACCAGGTCTCATCGACCGGGAGGGCATAGGAGAGTTTCAGCTCGCCACGGAAGTCACGTTCCGGGTTTGGATAGATATAATATACAGCTCCTCCCCCGGAACCGGCTTTTCTCGTCATTTCGTCAATATAGAGGACCCCGTTTGGATCGGCGGTCGCAAGACGGTTCTCGCCAATGAATCCCGGCTGGAAGGGGAGAGCGAGGCAGGTGCCGTCTTGAGCATAGGAGAAGATGTAGAGCTCTCCCCTCACAAAGTCTCCTTCCGGATCATTGAATGCCGCAAGCGCTGCTTCGCGTCCATGCTCGCGGCCATATACAGCGGCTTCTGCAACAAAGGCCTTCATGGCATCGATCTCATCACTGGTCCGGGGTGTGATCCGATCGCCGTTCTCATCGACTCTCTCACTTCCCTCGTTCCAGGTGATCACAACCCTCCACTCGGCACCATTGATACCGGCAGTTCCCCAGATGGCTCTTTTTGTTATCTGGTGCTGCCAGTTTCTGTCCCAGAATGTATAGGTGGTCTCGCCGGCCGTCTTGGAGACGATTGTATGGAATGCCTCCTGAAGCCCCGGCTCCTGGTATGCGGGATCAGAAAAGAGGTTCCTCCCGATCTCCTCTGCGGTTGTGTCATAGATCACCCGTCCGCCAGTCTCTGCTACCCAGATATCGTAGGGTGTCCCGGCAAGGATCGGGGTGATCTGCCGTGAGATCATCTGCTCAGGCCGGTAGGTGATATCTGTATAGCCGAGGTATCTGCCATCGGCAGCAACAATCGGACTGCTCTGCGAGATCCCATAGAACCCCTCGACGAGCCAGAAGACATCGGAGACGATGTTAACCTGTTCGGTATTTGCCCTCTCAACTTCCGGCTGGTATGCCCAATCCAGGCCAGCAAGTGCGGCATACTGCTCAGGAACAGCGGCGATGACAATTCCATCAGGTGCGATCACCACCGAGGAATGGGCATATGGATAGTGCATGAGTGATTCTTTCAGGTATCCGAGCGCATCCGGAGAATCAAGACCGAGTATGGCGAGCTGATCTGCATTCTCGCTGGTTGTCAGGGAGATACGTGCGAGTTCTTCGTTGATCGAGTGTATTGATTCATCCAGTATCCGGTTCATCTCATCATGATGAACGGCATCGTTATCCACCCCGCCCAGACATCCGCAGATACAGACAAGAAGGATGATAACCGGGATCAGGCAGGCGTTCAATGGTCGCATAGAGGAGTTATAGTTCCACCATTGCTAAAAAGGCGATTGGTATGCTCCTCCCGTTCCCGGAGAGGGAAATATTTATGATTTGAATGGTACAACCCTGATATTACCAGGTGAGAGAGATGTCGCGACGGAATACGCGGTTTTCACGGGATATCCTGTATCAGGATGAGTATTTCGGGAGCTTCCCGGATGCACCGGAGTACCTGGCTGCAAAGGATCCGGAGAGGTACAATCGAAAACAGAAACGAAACGAGAAGGCCCCGAAGAAGTCCCCGGTGCGGGGAAGAAGCTATGATCTCCCTGAGTTTGAACTTCTCCCGGTGAAGAAGAAGGTGAGAGGAAAGACGGTTAGTTTTGATTCGGATCGATTCATCTGAAAATACAGCAATTTTTATGCCATCTCCGGGTTCCCGCCTTTTTCAAAAAATGGTCCGGAGGAGAAGAGACACTCATCCCGGAGCTCTGTTTCAGGTGACTTATGGCGCCGGAATTGCTCAAAAAACGAGATTGTGAGAAATTACTGAAGGGGAATCGGATTTAATCCGGGAGAAAAGATGCCGGATCCCTGATGAGGATTCCAGGCAATCTCTCTTCGATTGCTGTGGCATTCTGTAAAATATGATTATTATCAGTAGTGATAAAATGGGTCGGTGATTGAATACGGTGGCTCATTATATGAAAAGAATCTAATAAAACATTGGTATCCGGCTCATACTGAATTACCTCAAGCAATGCATTCTTTTCAGCAGCCAGATCATCTGTATAGTCCTGTGGGCAGCATGAATAACAGACAATGAGTGCGTCTGTATCTTCCGAACAGGTGAACTGTAATGTATAGAGTGCTTCCTTTATGGTATCAGTGATTTTTCGCCTGTATTGATCACGTTCTTCTTCGGATCTGAGCATACATTGCCTGATATCCTCCATATTGCTCCGCATAAATGACCGAATCAGGTTCGATTGCCTATGCGAATCAAGGGTTCTGAGGTATTTCTCGGTTATTGCATTGATTGTAGTGTCGAGCGTGAATGGATTTGGGCTTGATGGGAGGTTTCGGAAAAGATGTGCCAGATAGGAGATGATTGTCCGTCTGAATCCTCCGTAGACACCTCTGCATTCATCGTAGACACGTTCACTGGTATGGCGCCCGATATCTTCCAGGTGCATGTATTTTGTCGTCAGTTCATAGTGCCTGTCCCAGTAGAGTGTTGAGCCGATGATGATATTTGCATCAAGGAAGTGGTGCTTTGCCATGGTGTGTCCCAAATCAGGAGAGGTACCCATTGACAAGAGAAGAGAGTATTCGTTTTGACTGCTCATCCGGCTCCCTTCCACGTTTGTTCAGAGTTGATTTCCTCACACTGCGTGTGTATTCTCTGATAGCAGGATTAAGCTCTCTTAGTTTTGCCTGATAGAGGATGTGCCAGGTGCTGATCTCTGGATCATAGTAGGGATCATGGGCTTCTTTCAGGATTCGTAAACCCCGGGTGAAGGTATACCAGATCTCCTCGGCTCTCTTTTGTGTCTCTTCTGCAAGGAATCCACAATCGGGATCTTCATGCCGCATTCTGTCAAAGGCGATACCGGCTGCTGATACAAATGAGGTGAAAATATCGGTAAATTCATCAAAAAGCGGATCATCGGGGATTTCCACTTCACAGGTATACAGCATATTTTCCAGTGCGTCAATATGGGGGGTATCGAGATCAGAAGAGAATCGAATCAGGGTTGTCTGCTCTTTTGCTGCTCTTTGCACATAGAGGGTGAGTGGGGCAAGAAAATCGAGTTTATAGTGAGGAAGAAAAGGGAATGGAGCATAGGTTCGATAGATCTCTTCAATCAGGGGTTCTATCCTGTACGGGTTGCAGGATGCAACGACGTTTTTTACCATCTCAGATGCATCATTGAGGACGGCAATTCCTTCTGGCCTGGTACCCGCTGCCATGAGGACGGTTTTGCCTGTGTGCGTCTCTTCCTCCAGAAGAGTACCGTTCATCCTGAGTCCATCTATTGCAGATTCCACTACATCAGAATACGGACCATAGTTGTACCAGTAATAGGGGAGAGAAGAGCGGACCTTATCCCCCTTGGGCAGGGATACTGAAACTTTATAAAGAATTTTTTGTATTGCAGTTTTTGAGAGTTTCATCCTGGGTCGTGAGATGAATATCTGCTGAATAAGATGGGATGCAACTTCGAATGGAAGCATATCATTATACCTTCATCGATGCCTGATGATAAAATTACCCCTTACTTCCAGTCCTTCTTCATCGCCTCTTTCCGCATCTCCTGCGGCATCAGCTCGATTGAGTACCGGAGGGCCGTCCGGGGCATTTTCCTCTTCTTTGCCTGGACATAGGCGAAGACCTCGTCCCGGTGCTTCCTGCTCTCCTCCTTCAGGAGCCACCCGTATCCTTTCTGCACCAGATCCTCGGTATCCAGAAGGAGGATATCTGCGATCCGGAATGCTTCTTCGAGGAACTCACCCTTCTTTGCAGGGACGATCAACGAGACTGCGGCAGCACGCCTGAGCCACCGGTTCTCAGATTCTGCCCATGTGTAGAGCCTTTTTGTGCAGTCCGGGTACTGTACCAGGAGATTGCCGACGGCATGGTTGCAGAAGGTGTCGCAGGTCGCCCAGTTTGTCACATACCGCTCGATCCAGTCTTCGAAGGCGATCAGATCAGCGGGTTCGAACCGCTCGCTGAAATGAGGCAGCCATGAGGTGGCGATGAAGGACTCTTCAAGGTAGCCGGAGGAGAAGAGGTCCTCGCAGAGAGAGAAGATCTCCTCTTTTTCGAGCTTTTTCAGGGCAGGGAGATACGATCTGGCAATTTTAGTCACCTCGGCGGTCTTCATGCCATAGGAGGTCACCTCCTCTTTAAAGAACCGCTTCCCGCTCTCTGCGAGTTTTGGATCCCCCCGTTCTTTCAGGGTGGATCGGATCTCATCCAGCATGGTACTCATACCAGAGATCTCTACTTTCAGGCAATAGAGGTTCCTCTCTATGCCTCACCCGGACAACTCCTCCTCATTGGTACCGAATCAGCCCGCTGATGTACCGCCTCACCCAGAAGAGGGCAAAGAGGCCCCCGCAGGTGTTCCCGGCAACAACACCCCACCAGATTCCGACCTCGCCATAGGAGAACGTTATACCGAGTATCCAGATGAAGACTGCGATAAAGACGATATTCCTGAAGAATTCAAGGATGAGTGCCGATACCCCTCTGCCTGTTCCCTGAAAGATGGCGGAAGAGAACATCCCTGCCGGAACAAACGGGAAGAACCAGCAGATCGTCCTGAGAAATGCCGTGATATCTGGTGCAAGATGTGCACTCTCAGGTGAATAGGTGAAGATCATTGCAAGGTATGGTGCGAGCAGCCAGGTGGCGGCGGTCAGGATGAGAGAGATGAGAAGACCGTATCCAAGAGCGATTTTGTGTACTGAACGCACTCTCTCGAACTTCCGTGCACCATAGGATGCCCCGGAAATTGATATGAGGGCGATTGAGATCCCAATTAAGGGAATGATCGAGAAGAGCACCACCCGCCATCCCGCAGTATAGACTGCCACCGCATCATTTCCGGTGGTCGTCACCAGCAGGGCGTTGATTAAAATCGCCACTGCTGACATCATCACGAACTGAAGACTGCCCGGGATGCCGACTTTGATGATATCTGTTGTAATATCCCGCTCGGGCCGGATCTCTGATCCCCTCAGGGTGACATAGGTCGAGCGCTCGATGAATAGCCAGTAGAAGATAAGTGCCGACACCAGGAGGATCGAGATGAGGGTTGCCCATGCAGCACCTGCCACCCCAAGCCCCATCGGATAGATCAGGATCGGGTCAAGGACACAGTTGAACACAGCCGATGCACCCATTGCATACATCGTCTTCTTCGTCGACCCCTCTGCATTGAAGATTGCGTATGATATGGAGGCAAAGAGGAGGAACGGGGTTCCTGCAAAGACGATCCTCGCGTACTCGGCAGTCAGTGCCGTTGCATCCCCCGCACCAAGAACTGTGGCAATCGGCTCTGCAAAGAAGACAAGAACAGGGGTGATCAAAGCAGCGAGGATCAGGATAAGGCCGATCCCCTGCATCGCGGCCCGATCAGCACCCCTCCGATCTCCCGCCCCGATCCGTCTAGCTATGGCAGAACTGACACCGGCACCAAGCCCGTTCCCAAGCCCGATAAGGATCAGGAAGAGCGGGGTGACAAATCCGACTGCGGCGAGTGCATCTTCCCCAAGCCCTGCCACCCAGATTGCATCGACAAGGTTGTAGATGGACTGGAGGAGCATTGCAATGATCACCGGGATTGAAAGGGCAATGATCGCCTTCTTCGGATCGCCGGTGAGGATGGAGACTCCCTGATGGATGGACTGATCGATGGGGTTCATAGTATCATGGAATTATCAAAATTGTCTTTAACAGTATACGTTTGCTGGTTTTTAGGTCTTCTGGAAATAATTCCATGCTTTTTGGTTTGGATCAGAGTTCGATAAGTCTCGATTCCACGAAACCTTTATACAAGAGTTAAATAAAGAACCTTTATGGATAGTCCGCCCCATTGGGGGCATCGATTCATGACGATCCTGGCAGCTTCCATTCTGGCCTTTGCACTGGGGTCCCTCCTGAACCTCCCGATCACGGCAATCCTTCTTGCCGCTCTGGGATGTTACATACTGGGCGATATCATCATCCAGATTCCAAAAGGGACATATCCACGCATGCGACGGGTTTAAGCGGCGTACAGTGCCTTCCCGCCCCCGGATGGAGGAGCTTCGGCTATAGCAATAAAAACTCCTTGATCCGGATCATCCTTACGTTCCTGCTTATCCTGAGTGTATAGGTGGCATTTCCCAATCCATCCGGATATTCACCGGTGCATCAGAGAGGATAGATGGGTTTCTTTATCTTGGCATGAGAATAGTGAGTATCAATGATGCTCCGGTGTGACCTCCATATTCATACCAATCATTCGCGTGACGGTGAGAGCCGTGTCGAGGATATCCTCAGGAGGGCTGAAGAGATTGGCCTTGATGCGATCGCGATCACCGATCATGATACCGTTGCTGGTGCCAGATATGCGCTTGAACTGAAGACGAAGGTATTGATCATCCCTGGAATTGAGGTATCAACAAAAGAAGGCCATCTTCTTGTCCTCGGGGTGACCGATCCGATTCCTGCAGGGCTATCTGTCAGGCAGACGATTGCGATTGCAGAGCAGATGGGCGGGGTAACAATTCTGCCCCATCCCTTCCATATGTGGCGGCATGGTGTCGGGCTCAAGTTGAAAGATGCCCTCTCACTCGTCGACGCGGTGGAGGCATTCAACTCCCGGTATATCGTCGGCGCAGCAAACCAGAAAGCCGCACGGATTGCCAGGAGGTTCGGGAAGCCCTGTATCGGGGGGAGCGATGCCCATCACTGGCGATATGTCGGGTATGGCTCAACGCTTATTGATGCCGAACCAACGGCTGAGTCGATCCTCAAAGCCATCTGTCAGGGGAAGACCATCGCCTCCTGCCGGATGACGCCGCTTCGCACCTATACCCGCCAGTCCCTCAAAAGCACATGGAGGAGGTTGCAACGGCGGATACCGAACCTTCGCCGGTGAGAATCGCTCTTTCGATCAGCTATATCGGACGGCGATTCTCAGGCTCACAACAGCAGCCGGATCTCCGTACCGTTGAAGGGGTGCTGATCGATGCATGTATCCGGCTTGGCCTTTTTGAAGATTTCCGTTCTGCCGGATTTGTCTCTGCCGGGAGGACCGATGCCGGTGTCTCGGCACGGAGGCAGGTGGTTGCGTTCACAACACCCTATCCTGAGCGTGCCGTCTCTTCCTTAAACCGACTGCTTCCCTGTGACTGCCAGGCAACCGGCTGGGCGGCGGTTCCGGATGGTTTCAACCCCCGGTACCGGGCAGCCAGCCGGACATACCGGTATCTCTTCACGGCAGAGGGACTTGATCTGCATCTGATGGAAGAGGCCGCATCCTGGTTCATCGGGCTCCATGATTTCCGCAGAATTGCACGGGTGGAGGAGGGGCGGGATCCTCTCCGTCATATCCTCTCAGCCCGGATCTTCACAGAAGATGGCCTGATCGTCTTTGAGGTGAGTGGCGAGAGTTTTCTCTGGAATATGGTTCGGGGGATGGCAACGCTCCTCCTTGCAGCGGGTGCTTGCGTGATCCCTCCTGATCGGATCAGCACCCTCCTCACCGAAGCGGGACCCCGGATCCCGGCAGCCCCGCCGGAGCCTCTGATCCTCTGGGATGTGGACTGCGGCCTTACCTTCAATCCTCTCACCAGATCAGAAAAGGCAGATCAAAAGCTCAGGAATGAAGCCGACCGGTTGCAGATCAGAGAAAAAATGGTTGAGTGGTTAGGCGGGAACCGCCGAGATCTCCTTCGGAAGGAGGAGATTCACAATGAACTGGGGCACCTGTTTTGATGTCCTCACTGCAAGATGGAAGTTTGCCGTTGCCGGGTCAGAGAGCCCGCGATAGGTGAGGTATATCTGGAAGTTCGTGTCGACGACCGTGATACCAAGGGTTTTTACTACTGCCCTCTTCTCGGATATCAGCTTATTCTCTCCGACATCCAGTTTTTCGGTCTGGCCACCAACCGCGATCATCATCTCGTCCTGGGTGGAGAGGGCGACCATATCAATACCCCCAACGGTCACAGTCTTTCCAAGCGGGAACCAGACATTGTAGGTGGTGGTATAGGGGTACGTCTGGCCTTCTACCGGTGCATACATCGTCACATTCAGGGTGGCGAAGACCGCGATCACACCGATGAGGATGATCAGGAGGAGCACGCCGATGATCTTCAGCTTGCTGCCCTTCTTTTTCTTCTCCTCAGGTTTCTCCATGTACCGGATCTCATGGATCGTCTCCTTCTCATGGCTGACCTGGGGTGCCGGAGCGGGTTCCGGAGTACTTGCCGGAGTGTTCAGGGGATCCTGTGTCACCTCCGGTTCTTCTTTCTTCATCTCATCATCTGTCATAGTGTATCACACATAGGTGAAAAGATGCGATCAAAATATTTAAGGTCTATGGGTCGGAGGCGCTATCCTCGCACGAAGGGAACAAGGGCACGGACGAGATGAAAGAGTGATCGTATCCGGATTCGTGCTCTGATCCCCGCCGAACATCCTGCCTCTGCAAAATCAGGGATGATATTCAGTTGAATCCGGGTTGTCCGGAGTGCACCCCGGAGAGCAGCAATATAGCCATAGAGTTTCCCGGTCTCCCCGGCATCTCCTGTTCCGATCCTGCCGGATAGTGTAACCGAATCGATTGAAACCGGCATTTTCAGGAGTTGAGAGAAGGGAAATCCGGTCTCCTTCTCTGCCTCCTTCAGAATCCCGCTCTTTTCATCCTGCATCTCATCAGGTGAGTCCTCTGTCTCTTCCGGGATGATATAGGTGTAGACTGTCCTCCCAAAGAGCAGAAGCTCAAGAGTGCGTTTTGGGAGGAGGAGAAGGCTGATCGGCCCGAGCCCTCCCCCGGCAGACCATCCATCAGGGCTGATCGATCCAAGGATGGTGACACAGAACGAAGTGAGGAGGAGGGTGGCTATCCCTCCCAGGCATGCGAATGCAAGGAGTATGGGGTAGAGATCCATTCACTCTTGCTTGGATCCCCGGATCGCCTCGATCACTGAGGGGAGGGATTCTGCGGCTGTCGAGATCGCCTGTGCAACCTCACCCTTCTTTCCGAGTGTGAAGATCTGGATTCCATCGGGTCCGGGAATGTTCTGGTGAATGACCATCACCGCAACCGGGGTGACACCCGCTCCGGCACCACCGCCAGCCCCGGCGCCATCTTCGGCTTTTCCTTCCCCTCCGCCAAATCCAAATCCAACTGAAGAGATGGTGAAGATCGACCGTTCACCCGAGATGATCGGATTTGATACCAGGATGTCCGAGGAGACCATTGTTCTGAGGTGCTCCAGGATTGCATCAAAGACATTTCTCTCTGTCATGGTAGTGAAGTATACCCGGGTGATTATTAAGGGTGTGTGTCAGCGTATTGGACAAATATGATCAACAATGTATAAATATATACAAAACTTACCAGAGTATATGCAAACAGAACTACACACAACGGTGATGCCATCGGACTGGCAGCTGCCGCATCCGGATTGTTCCTCCCGATAAAGGAAGCCGATCCGGTTGCGGTCTACCGGGCGCTTGCCGATGGCCCCGGTTATATTCTCGAATTCCCCGATCTTCCGGTGATGGTCGGGATTGGATCTGAAGTACTTGATTGTGCAGGCGATCCTTATGCTGATCTCAGGGCAATGGCAGCTGATCCCCCCTTCTCCCCTGCCGGATATCTCGGGTACGAAGGAGGGGGCAGGTTCCTCTCATGCCGTGATGCAGTCTCTATTGATCGAAACGGGATTACACTCTTTTCACGTGATATGGATGAAGAGGCAAAAAGCCGGATCCAAAAGATGGCCGCAGCCCTCCTTTCGCGTGATCTCTCTCTTTCTCCACCACTATCTGGTGATCTCCCCAAAGATATGATCACCACGATGGAACGCCCTCTCTTTACCGATGGCGTGAGGCAGCTCAAATCCCATATCATTGATGGCGACTGTTACCAGGCGGTCCTCTCAAGGAAGATTCAGATTCCCTTCAGAGGCGATCCCCTCAGGATCTATTCTGCTCTCCGGTCACAGAACCCCACCTGTTATGGGTATTACCTCGATTTCGGTGACGAACAGGTGGCAGGAGAGAGCCCGGAGATGCTGGTTGCAGCCAGCGGCACCACCCTCACCACCGTCCCGATCGCCGGTACACGGCCACGGGGTGGGGATCCGGCAGAGGATGACGCGCTTGCAGCAGAACTCCTTGCCGACAGAAAGGAGCGGTCCGAACACCTGATGCTTGTTGATCTGGCGAGGAACGATATCGGGAGGGTTGCAGAGTATGGATCTGTCTTGGTTTCCAGGTATGCAGAGGTGGCGAAGTACCCAAAAGTCCAGCATATCGTATCGACGGTAACAGCAGAAACCGCCAGCGGGTATGATGGCTATGATGCGCTCCGATCCTGTTTTCCTGCCGGAACCGTCACCGGTGCTCCAAAGAAGCGTGCAATGGAGCTTATTGCCGACCTTGAACAGGAGCCCCGTGGGATCTATGCAGGTGCTGTCGGGTATGCCGGGAGATCGGCTCTCGCATTTGCGATCACCATCAGGACGGTTGTCGTCAGGGAAGGTATCGCATCGGTGCAGGCGGGTGCCGGGATCGTCGCAGGATCTGATCCCGATCGTGAATTCGATGAGACTTCGATCAAAGCGGAAGCCTGTCTCCGTGCAATCGACTCAGCCGGGAAGGAATTGGCATGAAGGTGGTTATTGTGGACTGTTTTGACAGCTTCAGCTATAATCTCCTCCAGCTTGTGGGGAGTCTCGGTGGTGATCCGGTGGTGATCCCGGCAGACCGCCCGCTTGCGGCTGTGGAGAAGGAGAACCCGGAGCGGATCATCCTCTCACCAGGTCCCGGAAGACCGGGGGATCTGGCACTTCCGATGGAGATCCTTGCTACCCTCTCAAAGACGGTGCCGACGCTCGGGGTCTGCCTCGGGCATCAGGCGATCTGCTCTGCTGCCGGTGGGCGGATCATCCATGCCCCCCGACCGGTGCATGGGGAGGTCTCGGAGATCTCCCATGACGGCTTTGGGATCTATTCCGGTCTTCAGAACCCGTTTTCGGCAGTCCGGTACCATTCGCTGGTCCTTGACCATACAAGAGTACCGGAGGATCTGCTGGTCACCGCATATTCTCTTGATGATCATCTCCCGATGGGTGTCCGGCACCGCCGGTACCCAATCGAAGGGGTGCAGTTCCATCCAGAGAGTTTCCTCACCGGCATGGGGGATCAACTGATCGCCACATTCCTTGATGGAGGTATCGCATGATCCAGGAGGTCTGCGTTGCGATGGCAGAGAACACACCCCTGCCGCAGGGAGACCTCGGCCTTGCCTTTGACGATCTCATCTCGGGATCTGCAACACCTGCACAGGCAGGGGCGTTCCTCTATGCACTGAGGAACCGCACCCTGACGGGAGAAGATCTTGCCACCTGTGCCTCGGTCCTCCTCTCCCATGCGAAAAGGATCACGATCCCGGGATCAGATCGTGCGGTTGATACATGCGGGACAGGCGGCGATCACTCGATGACATTCAATATCAGCACCGCCGCCGCATTTGTCGCGGCAGGTGCCGGGGTTCCTGTGGTAAAGCATGGGAACCGTGCACAGACGAGCAGATCGGGTTCTGCCGATCTCCTCTCCGCACTCGGTGTCTGTATCGATGCTTCGGAAGAACAGGTGATCCGATCCTTTCAGGAAGCAAATATTGCCTTTCTCTCTGCCCCGACATACCATCCCGCCCTGAAGAACCTCGCCGGGGTACGATCAGAGCTTGGTTTCAGGACGATCCTGAATATCTGCGGCCCGCTCTGCAATCCGGCAGGGCCGATCAATCGGATCATAGGTGTCGCCGATCCCGGCCTCCTCAGACCGATGGCAGAGGCGCTCCGCTCACTCGGGGTTTGCACGGCGCTGGTCGTCTCGGGGGATCAGCTGGATGAGCTCTCCCTCTCGGGTGAGAACCGGATCTGTGAGCTCTCTTCAGGAAAGATCGATTATTATACGCTGAGTGCAGCCGATCTCGGATTTGCTGAAGCCCCACGCGAGCTCCTTCGTGTGGAAAGCCCACAAGAGAGTGCTGCGATCATCAGCCGGGTGCTTCACGGCGGAGAGGGTCCGACACGGGATATCGTCCTCCTGAATGCGGCTGGTGCGATCCTTGCCGGGGGAGGATCAGCAAGCTTCTCCTCTGCCCTGAAAATGGCAGAAGATGCAATCAACTCGGGCAGGGCTCTTGAATCACTCAGGCTCCTTGTGGAGATCACCGGGGTATCTGAATGATCCTGGATGCAATCATCGCGTCATCGCATCAAAGGGCTGCTCTACTGCCGGATACGTTTGTGTATGAGGATTTTTCCCAAAGGAGCCTGAAGCGGGCGCTCCTCTCCCGCCGCCCGGCGGTGATCGGAGAGGTGAAGTACGCATCCCCGAAAGGGCCGACCGGTGCAACCCTGCCGCCGGGACGGCTTGCAGCAGCAATGGCGGCTGGTGGTGCGGTTGCGATCTCGGTCCTGACCGAGCCGACGGTCTTTGCCGGTGATTCCTCCTTCATAGGAGAGGTACGGAGGCATGTGAGCCTTCCCATCCTCAGAAAGGATATCCTGGTACACCCACGCCAGATCCGGGAGAGCCGGGCACTTGGTGCGGATGCGGTCCTCCTGATCGCATCAGTCCTCGGGGACGATCTCCCTGAATTTGTCGATTGTGCGATCGAAACAGGCCTTGAGCCGCTTGTCGAGGTGGGATCAGCAGCAGAAGCAGAATGCGCCATTGCCACACGGGCTGCACTCATCGGGATCAATAACCGCGATCTCAGAACACTTCAGATCGATCTCGGCTCTTCTGCCCGGATCGCCCCGGCAATCAGGGCAGCAGGCAGAATCCCAATAGCAATGAGCGGAATCTCGACCCCGGCCGAGGTTTTGGAGGCGATGAAGACCTGTATGGGTGTATTAATCGGAACCTCGATTGCGTCAGCTGCGGATCCGAGGGAGGCGACGGAGGCGTTTTCATGTACGTGAAGATCTGCGGGATCACAAGCCCTGCCGATGCCAGGCTCGCAGTATCTGCCGGAGCCGATGCAATCGGTATCATCCTCTATACCGATTCCCCACGCTCGGTTACACCCAGGAGGGCAGAGGCGATCCAGAAGGCGATTGCAGGGAGGGTGGAGACGGTCTGCGTCACCACCACCCGGTCACCCGCCTATCTGCGGAATATATGCCGTCTCTCACCGGATGCAATCCAGACCTATCATCCCCTGCATGTGCCGGATCGGTTCATCTCTGTCTCGGGCTGGGATGGAATTATTGCTCCGCCCGAGGATGCCGACCGCCTCCTCCTTGATGCCTCGCATGGCAGGGGTGTGGTGCTTGATACTGTGGTTGCGAAAGAAGCAATAGCAGATGCATCTGTTCCGGTCGTCCTCTCTGGCGGTCTCACGCCTTCATCTGTCGTGGGTGTGATCCAGTCGCTCAAACCCGCAGGGGTCGATGTCTCAAGCGGCGTTGAATCCTCCCCCGGTGTGAAGGATATGCATCGGATGCAGGCATTTGTTGCTGCCTGCCGGGGGTGTTCCCCATGAGGTTTGGCGAGTACGGAGGAAGGTATGCGCCTGAGATCCTGATCGCACCCCTCCGTGAGCTTGAGGAATCATATGCCACATTCAGGCAGGATTCCGACGCTCAGGCAGAGCTTGCAGCACTCCTCACCCGCTATGCCGGGAGAGAGACACCGCTCTATTCCTGCAGGAACCTCGGGAGAGAGACCGGTGTCGAAATCTGCCTGAAACGGGAGGATCTCCTCCATGGCGGTGCCCACAAGATCAATAACACCCTCGGTCAGGCACTCCTTGCGAAACGTTCCGGAAAAGAACGGCTGATTGCAGAGACCGGGGCAGGTCAGCACGGGGTTGCAACCGCAATGGCGGGTGCAGTCCTTGGCCTCTCAGTCGAGGTCTTCATGGGGGCTGTAGATATGGAGAGGCAGGCGCTGAATGTTGCACGGATGGAGCTTCTTGGTGCCACTGTCACCCCGGTATCAGGTGGGTCCGCCACGCTCTCCGATGCCGTCGATGAGGCCCTCCGGAACTGGGCTGCCACCGCAGAGACCTCGCATTATCTGATCGGATCCTGTGTCGGCCCTGATCCCTTTCCAACACTAGTCCGTGACTTCCAGTCTGTCATTGGGCGGGAGCTGTATCATCAGTCGCTTGCACTGGAAGGAAGGCTCCCCGATGCGGCTGTTGCCTGTGTTGGTGGAGGATCGAATGCGATCGGGACCTTTGTCCCGCTCATTGATACCGAAATCCGGCTGATCGGGGCAGAGGCAGGGGGCCGGAGCCTTGGCCCCGGTGATCATGGTGCCTCCCTCTCCTGCGGAACCCCGGGGGTACTCCATGGTGCCTTCACCTCGGTTCTTCAGGATGGAGAAGGACGGATCTCCCCGACACACAGCATCTCGGCCGGGCTTGATTATCCGGGTGTCGGGCCCGAACATGCCCATCTCCGCGATATCGGGCGGGCCGAGTATGTGATGGTTACTGACAACGAAGCCATCTCTGCATTCCGGCTCCTCTCAAAGAAGGAGGGGATCATCCCGGCACTTGAGTCTGCCCATGCAGTTGCCGCAGCACTCCGGCTTGCAGAAGAGATGGATCCCGGGAGCATGATTGCCGTCACCCTCTCGGGACGCGGGGACAAGGATCTTGGGACTGTCATCGGAGGTTGTTCATGAGCCGGATCGAAGAGGCGTTCCACCAGAGGGACACTCCTCTCCTGATCGCCTGCACGGTGGCCGGTGATCCGACCCCGGAAGTCTCGCTTGAGGTGATTCTGTCGATGATCAGATCCGGTGCCGATATGATAGAGCTGATCATCCCAAACACAAACCCGGTTGCCGATGGCCCTGTGATCTCGCGTGCCCATGAACGGGCTATCCGGGGCGGGATTGGTATTCCGGGTGTCTTCTCGCTCATCCGGGCACTGAGGAGAGAGAGCGATATCCCCATCTGCCTGATGACCTATGCAAACCCCGTCATTGTGCATGGAGAGGCAGCATTCCTCTCCGATGCCGCGGCTGCGGGAGCAGACGGGATACTGGTCGTGGATATGCCGCCTGAAGAAGGAGGAATGCTTCTCTCACAGAAGCAGATCGATCCGATCTTTATCATCGCGCCGTCCACGCCTCCTGATCGGAGAGAGATGATCGGGGGAATTGGCCGGGGCTTCCTCTATCTCGTCTCGGCACCCGGCGTTACCGGAACACGGCAGCATCTCCCGGATGATCTGCCGGATCGGGTTTTGGAAGTGAAGCAGAGTACCATGCTGCCGGTTGCAGTCGGGTTTGGGATCGGATCTGCAGAAACCGCCTATGAAGCAGCGGCTGCCGGGGCTGATGCCGTGATCGCCGGATCGGTGATCTCCGGGGCGATCGAGAGGAACCCGGATGATCCTGCTCCATCTGTTGCAGACGCAGTTCGGCTGATCAGATCCGGAATTGTCCGCCACCGATCCTCTCGATCCGCCGGGCAATAATATTTGCAGCATCAATGACGGTATCGGGATGCGGTTTCAGAATAGCGACCGGGATATCGACGATCTTCTCGATGATGGAGGCGATGATCGGGGCACAGATGATCCCCGATGCCCCCTCCTTCTTCGCCTCAACTGCTGCCATCATGCATTCGTCGATCGAATTTGCGGCATATCCTTTCAGGATCACCTGTTTTCCGCCTATGGTGACTCTCGATCCCTCGATCTCATCAAGGAGGAACTTTGCCGCAACAACGGCGATGAAAGTTCCTTCATGAGGTTCAAGGGTGGCAACGATCCGCCGTACTGTTGAGAGCCGGGGATCCCGCTCCCCCGATGCGATCTTGTAGAGTGTTGCGGGAGGAATCCCGGTCTTCTCCGAGAGCTCGCGGATCGTCATATCCCTCCTCTTCAGTTCCTCTTCAAGCGCTTCTGCAAAATCAGTCTCAAAGATCCGGCGTGAAAACATAATAACTAGGATCTCTTCTCCGGGAGATAATAAGGATACATCCTACGATTACGAGGAGAACCATCTCATCATGACGAGTCCGTCTTCCCCGTCCTTGTAATAGCTGTCATAGCAGAAGATCTCCTGATATCCGAGCCTTTTGTAGAAGGCGATCGCGTTGTGGTTTGAGATCCTCACCTCAAGCTGGATGGCGGCGGCTCCTTTCTGGCGGAGATCATCCTCGATCCAGCGGAGCAGCTCACGGCCGACACCACGGTGACGGTACTCGTCTGCCACAACAAGGGTGCAGAGGTGTCCATAGATCACATCCCCGGTATCCTCGATCCCGCCACCGCAGAACCCGATGATCGTTCCGTGGGCAACTGCCACAAAGAATGAGGAGAGGTACAGCTCCATAGCTTCAGAAATACCCGCCTCTCCCCAGGGATCAGTGAACGCTCTCTCTTCAAGGGGGACGATCGCGGGGATGTCGGCCGGGTTTGCCCTTCGGATCAGAAAGGTGATCCCATGCTCCGGATGAAAACCAGCAGTCACCATCTTTCAATAGAGTATAGCACCTACACCTACGTGGAGTTTTCCATGGTTTCCATCTATCCGTTCAGAGCCCTCCGTCCGGCAACGGAGGAGTCTGCTGTTATCGCGTCTGTTCCCTACGATGTTGTCAGCAGGGACGAGGCGGCGGCATGTATATCAGAAAACAAACTGAGTTTTCTCCGGGTGATCCGATCCGATGCAGAACTCCCCGATCATGATCCCTATGATGATGCGGTCTATGCCCGTGCCCGCGCGGTCTTTGATGAGATGCAGGCAGACGGCCTCCTCAGGCAGGATTCTGCCGAGAGCTACTCGGTGTACCAGGTGGAGGATGAGGGGCGGGTTTTTACCGGTCTTGTCGCCTGCATCGGGGTCGCCGAGTACCAGAATAAGGTTGTGAAACGGCATGAGCTGACCCGGTACGATAAGGAGGAGGATCGGACACGGCATATCGATGCTGTCGGTGCCAATACCGGCCAGGTTTTCCTGCTGTACCGTGATACAAAAGGTATCCATGATCTCATCGCCTCGCAGGCAACGGGAGAGCCAGTCTCAGAGACGAGGACGAAATCGGGTGCAGTCCATAGAATCTATCCCCTCACCGATCCCGATCTGATCAAAACGATCACCGGGACCTTTGCAGAGGTTCCTTCCCTCTATATCGCGGATGGCCATCACCGGGCAAAGAGTGCTGTTAATGTCTATGAACGCCGGAGTGAGGCCGGGAATGGAACGACTGAAGCCGGCCGGTTCATGGGTATCCTCTTTGCCCACGATTCTGTCCTGATTCATGGGTATTCCCGGCTCGTCCGTGATTTAGCCGGGATGACGGAGGATGCGTTCCTTCAGGCGCTTGGAGAGATCTTTTCGATCCGCGAACTGCATGATGTGGATACGCAGGCCTCTTCAATTCCTCCGGCTGTGGAGACGGCGGATCAGCATATCCTCCATCTCTATATCGGTGGCCGGTTCTATGAGCTCTTCCGTGATATCGATCCCGCAGCAGATGCAATCGCCCGGCTTGATGTCTCCATTCTCCAGGAGAACGTCCTCTCTCCGCTGCTTGGGATCACCGATCCACGCGGGGATGAGCGGCTCGCGTTTATGGGCGGTGCACTCCCGATCACAGACCTGATCGCCGGGGTTGATAGAGGAGAGTATGCGTTTGCGATCCTGATGCAGCCGGTTGTGGTTGATTCGATCTGTGAGATTGCTGACAATGATATGATTATGCCCCCGAAATCGACCTGGTTTGAACCAAAACTTCTCTCAGGCCTTGTTATCCACAGGATTGACGAATAAGGTGGCTGAGGGGCTCCCCTCATTTTTCTCCCAAAAGCTCTTACGGTTGGAAAGAGATGAATCTCTTGTGCTCCGGCTGTACCTGCTGACTCTCACCATACTGCTGATCTCTGCTGCCGGCTGTGTCCTGGCCCCCGGAGGAGATGATCCGTCTGATCGAATGGTTTATGAAGCGCCCTCTTCTTTCCAGATGCGGATCAGCCTTGACGATGCCCTGACCTATGCAGAGCCGCCGGTATACCTGATCATCGGCCTGGATCTCCTCCCTGATGGAATGGCAGCCTCCTGGATCATCCTCGCAACCGATCCTGAAGGCGGTTCTCTCTTCCTCTTCGTAACAGCGGACAGGGTGGATTCTACCCCCTGGGAAGGGATGGTTCCTGATCACCCAGTCGATCCGGCAGCATTCCCGTATCCTGATCATCCTGCCGATCAGGTGGTCTTCTGGGAGGAAACCGGATGAGGGATGATGCGGTTGCGACCTTTGATTTTCTCGTTGGTTTTACCATCTTCATCATTGCATTCATCTTTGTTGCAGCGATGATCCCCCATACGCTCTTCTCGGTTCAGTCAAGCCGGATCGATTATGATGCGGTCGCCTACCGGACCGGTGTTATCCTGACTGAAGATCCGGGGATGCCCGCCTCACCAGCATTTCCGGTCTGGGAGCAGAAGTCGGTTCCGCAGGATGTGATCAGAATGGGGCTCTCGGTTGAACCGGGATGTGCCCATATCCTCTCGCGGGGGAAGGTGGATCGGTTCTTTGATAAGGAATTCTTCACCTATCCGGATGATTACCGGAGATCGCTCCTCTTTGGGGATTATCCGTACTCGTTCAATATCACCCTGACGATGCTTGGCGATCCGCCTATCCTGCCTGTTTCTGTTGGTCCCACCCCGCCTGAGTCCTACGGGGCGGTGCGGAGGGTGGTGGTGGTGAAGGAGCCGTCTCTTCTGAAAATTGATGGTCATTTCAACCAGGAATTCAATTATACAGGAAATGAAACCCCGCCCCAGCGGTTTTCTGTTGAGGTGCCGATGAGTCAGCTCCTGGATAGATCAGTAGATCCCCTCTTCAGGATCGATCCGAGGACCGATCCAATCCAGATTGAGATTCTGAACTTCTCCAGTTACCTGAATGCATCGGCAACCGAGGCAACTCTGAATCGGCTGGAGATCACCCGGAATGGTGTCCCGATCACGTTCCCCTCATATGAACTCTGGCTGAATGAGAATTCTACTCCGGCAACCCTCCCGGCCAAACTGAATAAATCAATCTCCTTTACGCTCAACCCGGTGCCGGAACCGCCCTGGAGGAGTACTGATATAATAGGAATCACCTTCGTCTTTGTTGACGATCCCCCGGCATCATTGATGACCGGGACTCATGTCTATGATTACCACAATACATCCTTCCCTGATCCTGGGCAGGGTATTCTGGAGGTGGCGGTATGGTAGGTGATAGTGGTTCTCTCTATACGATTGAAGGGTTGGCAGCAGGGCTTCTGATGATCGCAACAGCAGCAATTGTCCTCCAGTCTGTCTCTGTCTATACGCCCGGGGATACCCATATCGATGATATGCTCCTCGAACAGCTCGGTGCCGATGCACTGGCGGTGCTGGATATGCCTGTTGAGCCGGGTGGAAGGACACAGCTTGAGCTTCTGCTTGACAGCGGGGATGGCGGAGCGGGTTTCCATAAGGCATTCTACCCGCTTCTCAGGGAACGATCCTTTGCTGCTGACGATCCGGTTCAGTATTCTGCCTCCATCTCATACCGTGTTGGTGAGAATGTGAACCAGCTGCCTTTCAATGAAAGTGCATCCTATACCGGTTATGATCCGGCTATCCGGGTGACGCGGTGGGTTCTTGTTCAGTCTGGCCACGGAATTCCGGGCCTTCCTCATCCGTTTCCTCCAAGAGAGCAGATGGTTCTCCTGGAGGTGATCCTGTGGCGGGGATGAATGATAACGGGCAGTGGATCGTCCTGATGGGGTTTTTAATCAGCATCGCTCTTTTGTTCCTGATGGTGATCATAAATCAGGCGACACTTGTAGGGCAGACGACGGCAGAAGGGGTGCTTGAGTTCCCAAAACATGAGATCCGGGATCTCAGGGCAGAAGTCTTCCGGACGGGCGGAGAGATGGATGCCGATCTGTACGACGATATCCGGCTGATCTCACTGAAGCGAAATCACGCGATTGTATCGTTCTACTCTTCGGAATATCCGGCTTCTGCTGGTGAAACCTACCCGATGGTAACGATACGGTTCAATAACGGAGTATGTGTATATGAAGAGACATTCCTCGTCTGATGCTGTTGCGAATCTCGTCGGCTACATCATCATCACCGGGGTGCTGATGGTGCTCCTCGTCTCGGTGATGATCCTGGCAAATGATGCCCTGATGGTAAAGCCCGCAGAGCGGTTTACCTATCATAGTTATGTGGATATCGGGAACGGGATGTCGGTTCGGATCGTCGATATCTATACGATTGCACCGGTGAATGGATCAATCGTCTCGGATATTGATATCCCCTATGATGTCCTTGGAGATGGGTATATCATCACGGTCCAGAGGGATGGAATACATCAGGAGATCGTGGTGAAAGGCGATAGGACAGAGACGGTGATCTCGCTTGCCGGGATCGGGGCAACCCGTACTGTACGGGGAACAACGACCGGCGGCGGGCTGAACCGGGTGATCTATGATTCGGGGGGTGTCTGATTGATGCAAAACGATGACGGAGTCTCTGAGGCGATCGGTTTCATCCTGATCTTCTCGATCGTGGTGATCGGGATTGCAATTGTCGTCCTGTATGGTTTTCCCCTCCTCATTGCTGGCCAGGGGAGTGCTGATATGAGGAATATGGAGCAGACGATGATCGTGCTCCAGAATGATCAGAAATCCATCAGCTACAAGATGGTCCCCTACAAGGAGACGGCTTTGCAGGTGCAGGGGGGGATGCTCTTTGTGACTGGGGAGTCGGGTTCGTTTGAGGTGTTTGTGGATGGGACTCCTGTGTATGAGAATTCGGTCGGCCAGATCCGGTATGTCTCGGATCTCGATTCTACACGGATTGTGATCGAGAACGGTGCTGTCCTCACCCGCCCGGAGCGTGGCACCGGATCGGCGATGATCGCCGAGCCACGATGGTACTATGATGATCATGACGATATCCTGATCATTTCATTTATTGAAGTGCAAACAGAGCGGGAGCGGGCGCTTGCCGGTGTCGGGAGGATCGAGATGAAGAGTGATCCTGAGAAGAAGATAACCCGGGAACATACACTGCCGGGGGGTTCTCTTGAGATCCATTACTCCCCTCTCTCCCCTGAGCATGACTATTCGGTTGCCTGGGAGAATTATCTGACTGGGAGACTTGGGATGACACGGGAGAGTGACAACGTCTACACTTATCCTTCTGCCACGAAACTTGTCGTTCAGGAGACGGTTATTACCATAACAGGCTTTTGATGGTGCAAAAAAAGAAGTTCAGAGGTAGTTATGTGACCTGAGCCAGTCTACCTGCGGCTTGGTGTACCGGTAGAGGATGTCGGCCTTTTCATCCTGGAATGACCAGGGGATGACGATTAAGATATCGCCTTCACGGATCCAGACCCGCTTCTTGATCTTGCCTTTGATCCTGCCCATCCGGGTGACGCCATCCCCGCATCTGATACGGATATGGTTTGACCCAAGCATCAGGTCTGCAATAGCAAATTGTTCTTTTAAGCGTTTATTTGGAAGACGGACTCGTACGACCCCTTCCGGTTCTCCGGTTCGTTTATTGTTATCAGTCAGAAAATCTACCTCTTTCTCCCCCACGTCAGAATATCATAATGGTAGCCACCAGGCATCCGGCACGCGAGTATCTGCTAAAGTATGGATTCCGGAGTTACTTAAAGTATTGCACGTGAAGGGGATGGGGGGGTTTTGGATCATGGGAGGGGTGTTCCTGTAGTGTGAACGGATTACTAGTATAGAGCAGAGTCTATCGGGTGAATGCCAGACAGATAACTATTTGGCTTCTCTTCTTCTATCACTCAGTTAATCAATGGGGATAATTGATAAATCGAAGTTAAGCGAGCGTGATATCTGCACCAAGTATATCACCCCGGCACTCATCCGGTCAGGCTGGGATCACGATCACCAGATCCGTGAAGAGGTGACTGTCACAAAAGGGAGGGTGATTGTCAGGGGCAACGCAGTGAGTCGTGCAAAACCCGGGCGTGCAGATTATATCCTCTATTATAAGCCTAATATCCCTATTGCGGTCATCGAAGCCAAGGATAATACTCATAGTGTCGGCTCAGGTATGCAGCAGGCACTTGCCTATGCAGAGATGATGGATATCCCGTTTGTCTTCAGTTCCAATGGCGATGCCTTTCTCCTGCACGATAGTTCAGGAACATATGAAATCATGGAGCAGGAACTCTCGCTTGATGAATTTCCCCGCCCTGCCGAACTCTGGAGCCGGTACCGGAGATGGAAGGGGCTTGACGATCGGAAGGAAGAGATCCTCACCCACTCCTTCTATGTCGATGATCCCAGCAAAACTCCCCGTTATTACCAGCTGAATGCGATCAACCGGACAACCGAGGCAATTGTAAACGGACAGAACCGGGCTCTTCTTGTTATGGCGACCGGTACCGGCAAGACATACACGGCGTTTCAGATCATCTGGAGGCTCTGGAAGGCCGGGGTGAAGAAACGTATCCTCTTCCTCGCTGACCGGAATATCCTTGTTGATCAGACGAAAACGAACGATTTCAAACCCTTTGGTTCGGCGATGACGAAGATCACCAACCGTCAGGTGGACAAGAGTTATGAGATCTATCTCTCGCTCTATCAGGCAGTCTCAGGAAACATTGAGGAGAGGAATATCTACAAGCAGTTCTCTCCTGACTTCTTTGACCTGATCGTTGTTGACGAATGCCACCGGGGAAGTGCGGCTGACGATGCGATGTGGCGGGAGATCCTTGACTATTTCCAATCTGCAACGCATATCGGGCTGACGGCGACCCCGAAGGAGACAAAGTATGTCTCAAATATCCACTATTTTGGGAAACCAGTGTATACGTATTCCCTGAAACAGGGGATTGAGGATGGTTTCCTTGCACCGTACAGGGTGTACAGGATCGATATTGATAAGGATCTTCAGGGATGGCGGCCGAGCAGGGGGCAGCTTGACAAGTATGGCAATCTTATCGAGGATCGGATCTATAATCAGAAGGACTTTGATCGGAGCCTTGTTCTGGAGAGGAGGACCGAACTGGTCGCCCGTAAGATCTCGGATTTCCTGAAAAATACCGGCAGATACGACAAGACGATCGTCTTCTGCGAGAATATCGATCATGCGGAGCGGATGCGGCAGTATCTCGTAAACGAGAATGCAGATATGGTGAGAGAGAATAGCCGGTATATCGTCAGGATCACAGGCGACAGCCCGGAGGGGAAGGCCGAACTGGATAATTTCATACTCCCGGATTCACGATATCCGGTGATTGCGACCACCTCACGGCTGATGGGAGCCGGTGTGGATGCCCAGACCTGCAAGTTGATTGTGATCGACAAGCGGATCGAGTCGATGTCCGAATTCAAGCAGATTATAGGGCGCGGTACACGGATCAACGAGGATTACAACAAATATTTCTTCACGATCATGGACTTCCGGAAGGTGAGCGAGCATTTTGCAGATCCTGACTTTGATGGTGACCCGCTGGAGGATAGCGAGTATGATCCAAATGCCGCTCCAACTCCAAAATTGCCGGGGGATCGGGAATCATCCGGCGGGAAACGGTATGTGGTGCATGATGTTTCGGTGGAGGTGGTGGCAGAGCGTGTCCAGTACTATGGTGCGGATGGGGCATTAATCACCGAATCGCTGGAAGATTATACAAAAAAGCATGTCACACAGCAGTATGCAACCTTACATTCCTTCCTCACATCATGGACAAAGGCCGAACAGAAGACGGCGATACTGGAGGAACTGGAGGAGCAGGGGGTTTTGTTTGATGCCCTCCAGGAACAGGTTGGAAAGGACTATGATCCCTTTGATCTGATCTGCCATGTGGTCTTTGGGCAGCCCCCGTTATCCCGGCGAGAGCGGGCTGAAAAGGTCAGGAAAGCCGACTATTTCACAAAGTACGGAGGTCCTGCACGAAAGGTGCTGGATGCCCTCCTATCGAAGTACTCTGATGGTGGGATTGCCGATATCGAGAGTATGGAAGTGCTGAGGGTAGATCCGTTCACAGCATTTGGAACCCCGATGGAGATTGTGAACACTATTTTTGGGGGAAGTGCCAACTATATGTCAGCAATACGGCGGCTTGAGCAGTGTCTCTACACGGCTGAATGCTGAACAGACAGGATGGCAGGGGAAATTTGTATGGCAGTCGGAACGACGATCAAGACGATTCAGGATATCATGAGGAAGGATGCGGGCGTCGATGGCGATGCCCAGCGGATCAGCCAGATGAGCTGGATGCTCTTCCTGAAGATCTTTGATGACAAGGAGAAGGAGTATGAGCTCTTCAGGAAAGGGTATACATCCCCGATGCCGGATCGGCTCCGGTGGCGGAACTGGGCTGCCGATCCGGAGGGGATAACGGGCGAATTACTCCTGAAGTTCATTGATGGCGATCTCTTCCCAACGCTCCGTGATATATCTCCCGATGCCGGTTCAAACCGCTCTGCAATCCTTCTCCGCCGGGTATTCGAGGATTCGTACAACTATATGAAGAACGGCACGCTGATCCGGCAGGTAGCTAACAAGATCAATGAGATCGATTTCAACAAGACCGAAGATCGCCATCTCTTCGGCGAGATCTACGAGAAGATCCTCAAGGATCTCCAGAGTGCCGGGAATGCAGGTGAGTACTACACGCCCCGTGCCGTTACCCAGTTCATGGTGGATCAGGTGGATCCGAAGCTTGGGGAGTCTGTCCTCGATCCTGCCTGCGGTACCGGCGGGTTCCTTGCCTGTGCGATTGAGCATATCCGGAAGTCCGTGAAGACGGTCGAAGATGAGACGCTCCTCCAGAGCTCGATCCACGGTGTCGAGAAGAAACCGATGCCGCATCTCCTCTGTGTGACGAATATGATGCTCCATGGCATCGATGTTCCGATCCAGATCAAGCATGACAATACCCTTTCCCGGCCGCTGAAGGATTACACGGTGCGGGATCGGGTAGATGTGATCGTCACGAACCCGCCGTTTGGTGGCATGGAGGAGGATGGGATCGAGACGAACTTCCCGGCATCATACCAGACACGGGAGACGGCTGATCTCTTCCTCGTCCTGATCATACATATCCTGAAGGAGGGTGGCAGGGCGGCGATTGTGCTGCCGGATGGAACGCTCTTTGGCGAGGGGGTGAAGAGTCGGATCAAGGAGAAGCTCCTGACCGAATGCAACCTTCATACGATTGTCCGGCTTCCAAACGGGGTCTTCGCTCCTTACACCAGCATAAAGACGAACCTGCTCTTCTTTGAAAAAGGAACTCCCACGAAAGAGATCTGGTATTATGAGCATACCTATCCCGAGGGCTACAAGTCATACTCGAAGACAAAACCGATACGGATCGAAGAGTTTGATGTTGAGAAGGCGTGGTGGACGAACCGAACCGAGAGCGAGCATGCATGGCGGGTTCCAATTGAGCAGGTGATTGAGAACGGATTCAACCTGGATATCAAGAACCCAAATGTTGCCCCGGAAGAGAACGGCGATCCTGTGGCGATCCTCCGTGAGTACGAGAGGATACAGGCAGAGGCGGCAGCCACCCGTGAGGCACTGAAGCGGGAGCTGATGGTGTCGCTTTCAGGGGGAAAGTGATTCTTTTGAGGCTTGTGAATAGGTGTAGAGGTGTGGTGGATAACCGTTTGATATCTGTCGGATTGGAGTTGGAATAAAGTTGGGTGAAAGTTGGAATTATTTCCCGCTTATAAAAACATCAGATCGGCGATTCGTCTCGAATGAATGTTTTTAGCAATATCTGAGTTGGATGAATGTTGGATAATGTGAGGCTCGTGACAATGGAAAAAAGATCTCAGAATACCGAATCCGAAAATGAGTTAAAACCGCTCCATACCTCTATCCGGAATGATTGTATTGGGGTTCTATTGGGGATCAGTTGGGGAAATATACCTCCCACTCCCGGCTGCTTTTGTGAATTAGCCAGAATATTACGGAAACCGCAGAATTCAATATGGGTGTAATTTGGGGAATTACTACGATGACAGAAACAAACACACCAGAGACTGATCTTCTCTTCCAACATTTCGGCACCCTCGCCACAGGACCAGATGGGATCGCCCGCCTTCGGGAACTGATCTTACAGCTTGCAGTGCAGGGGAAGCTCGGGACGCAGGATGAGGGGGATGAGCCTGCAAGTGTGCTTCTGGAGAGGATCAGGAAGGAGAAAGAGCGGTTGGTGAAGGAAGGGAGAATTAAGATGAAAACTCTTCCCACACTATCCGAAAATGAACTCTCATATAAACTGCCAATTGGTTGGAACTGGGTGACTCTCAATGATGTTTTTCTTGATATCCGAAGTGGTGGGACGCCAAATAAAAATAACCCCCAATTTTGGAACGGTGACATAAATTGGGCGAGTGTTAAGGATTTAAAAAACCGAAAATTTTTAGAGTCAACTCAGGATAAAATAACTCAAAAGGGCTTGGAAGCTTGTCGTTCGAAATTGATACCTCCGGGAAGCCTCATTATCTGTGTTCGCATGGGATTAGGTAAAATTGCAATCAATACAGTGCCTCTTGCTATTAATCAGGATTTAAAATCTGCACAACTATCTGAAAATGTTGATATAAATTATTTTTACTATTACTATAGGATTCAAACGGTAAAAGGGACTGGAATGACAGTTGATGGTATCCGCCAGGAAAAGCTATTGCAGATGCCATTTCCCCTCCCCCCCCTCGCCGAACAGCACCGTATCGTCGAAAAAGTGGATAGGCTCATGGCGCTCTGCGATGAGCTTGAAAAGCATCAGCAGCAGGAGCGTTCAACCTGTCTTCAACTTGGCACCGCGAGCTTTGCGGGGTTGCAGGACGCGGAGACTCCGGAGGAGTTCGAGCGGCAGTGGGCGCATATCTGTGATACATTCGATCTGATGCTGGATTGTCCGGAGAATGTGGCAGTGCTCAGGCAGGCGATCCTGCAACTGGCGGTGCAGGGGAAGCTCGGGACGCAGGATGAGGGGGATGAGCCTGCAAGTGTGCTCTTGGAGAGGATCAGGCAGGAGAAAGAGCGGTTGGTGAAGGAAGGGAAAACGAATAGTAAGCAATTTGTACATCAAATACGTGTCGTATCGCAAACACTGCCAGATAATTGGTTATTATGCATGCTTGGAGATGTTTCAGAGATAATTATGGGCAATAGCCCTCCGGGAGATTCCTATAACACCAATGGAGAAGGTATTGCATTAATTAATGGACCAACTGAATTTTCGAAAGATCCCTTGGGAAAAACGATTGTCTCACAATACACGACACAACCAACAAAACTCTGCATCCAAAATGATCTATTGATATGTGTTCGGGGAGCGACAACTGGACGGACGAATATAGCCGGTTGTGATGCATGTATCGGAAGAGGGGTTGCGGCAATCCGCTCTCCATTAATCCAATGTTATCTTAATTTGTTTATTTTGACCAAAGCTCAAATAATACTCGATATGGGTACTGGATCAACATTTCCAAGTATATCAAAAAATGATCTTCTAACCCTCCCTCTTCCCCTCCCCCCCCTCGCCGAACAACACCGTATCGTCGAAAAGGTTGACCGTCTTATGGCACTCTGCGATCAGCTTGAAGCGCAGCTGAAGGAGCGGGCAGGGGTGCAGGAATGTTTTGCGAAAGCTGTTGTGAAGAGTGTTGCGGAATAATCGCTATTTTTGGGGTTTAAGTAGGATATCAATTCGCAATAGATGTAGATCCCCTCAATCAGCGACAGTTGTTTCCAAAATGGAAATAACTGCCTCACAATCCAAAGATTCTGTTCTTTCATTGAGATGGTATTGGGTAATTAATGGGAAGTGCATGGATGGATACGACTCACACTTTCGCGTTACTTTCTACCCTCCTTCCAGGTGAACTGTTTCCAGAATGGAAAGAGTTGCTATTCCCCCCCTCACTATCTCCAATTATCCTCTCCCATGAACGCCACACCTCTCACAACAGCTGACGGCCTGCCGTCAAAGAACGAGTTGGTGGTTGGGATTCCGGGTGTCTGCCTGAAAGAAGCCAGGATAGATAATCTCCCATCCTCACTCTGTCTCTGCATCGTCTTTTGATTCAAATACGACCGGCACTTCTATATCGTACTCCTGAAAGATATGCTGGATAGATTCAATCTCCGCTTTTAGCCGGTTAATGATATTCTGGGTCTTCAGGAAATCATTAGTGATAATCTCTATATTCGGCCTGGAAAAGCCAATATATTTTATGTTCATATGCCCCTCCCAGAATGCAACGGCTTCAGTATCCACTGTTCCATCAGAGTTTTTCAAGTCTTCCATTATCTCTTCAAAGACTGGTCTTGGGCATTTTACGTTGGTGATCTCGCAGGCATCAAGGAGGCGGAAAATTGCACTTATCAGGCGTACCCTGACCGTTCCCCGCTTCAATGGAACTTTGTCAATATCATAGGATGAAGAATGGCTCTCGATAACAACTTTTAGACTGTGAAGCATATCATTGTCCATATCGTTGATTGCGTTCGTTATGCTCTCATTCTTAAGGAGAATCTTGGCCGACAGCATATTATGATGATCCCGGTCCCTGATACAGCCAATATCATGGAGCCATGCCGCTGCATACAGGATAAACCGCTCATCCGAATTCAGGTTGATCTCCCATTTATCCGTGAAATCATTGATGAGACGTATGATATTCACAGAGTGATCGATTCCATGGGAAGGATAATTCTGGATCGTTCGAGAGAGGAACCGAAGGAATCCCTCGGAATATTTAGAAATAGTGATAAGGGCGATCTCCTGGTACTCTTCAATGCCCTTATACTGGTATGTGGGAAAAATAGAGTGTTTTATCATTCTTTCCTGTGATCTTTCCAGTATTTCTCATATAATTCTTTGATAAGCGGGGTAGATTCGTTACTGATCATCAATAACCTCCCTGCTCTTCCGTTTTCCGTCTCGCCATACTCTGCCTTGATGATCGCCCAGTCAAAGAGGGTGTCCAGTGCCGCTGAAACGGTATTTTTGCTCACCTCTCCAGCTAAATTCATCTGGAGCTTACCAAGCCAGACCTTCTCTCCCCGCTCATGACATCCGTAAATTTCGGCTGCTACTTTCAGTTCATTCGATAAGGGATTCTTTACCATACCTTCCATCAGGCCTCGCCTCCTGCACAAACCCATACTACATCTGTTTACATTCTCCGTGGGTTCCAGTTGGAGAGAAGGTTTTGTGTCGTTTATATCCCACTTAGTATTGATTGTTCCATTCTGCTTAGATTGGAACATGACCAAGAAAGGAGGTCAACCATAATGTCTACTTTTCTGGATATATAGTTTTTTATTTGGTTATTATAATTAATAAATGATCCTTAGGATCAATAATTATGCTATATGCCCAAATCATTTACTGTATATTTCGTTTCGACACATAAATATTCCATTAAATAAAACTATGATTAATGGATTCTTCTTCTGATGAGGAAATAATAACGATCAAAGGAAAAATTGGTCACCAATCTGATGAAGAGTCTCTGAGAATTGCCAATGAAATTGATAATGAGCTTCGCACTTTTTTCATTCAGGAAGTAATCCAGGACGAGGATACAAACGTCATCGCTGTAATGAGTAAGGGATACAATCTTTTTCACCCTTATCTGGAAAGTATCAAAGAAATGCGGACGATCATATCAATAAAATCATTCAACCATAAAAGTCCTTATTCCATGCACTATCGATTTCTCTCGCCTTATAATCACCGGAGCAATATTCTTCTGACAGATGCGATCAAAACAGGTTCCGAGATAAGAAAAATTCTCAGAGTTTCTCCTTTCAAGTACAAACTTTTTGGTGGTATTAAGAAAGTCTGTGGATACATGGCATTTAAAAGTGCCCTTGATGAGCTTAAAAAGGAATATCCAGAAATATCATTCTCATTCCTGAAGGTTATTGAAGATCTGGACGAATATTATGATGAGCATCATAAAAAAATCATTTATGTCTATCAGAAGAGAATGGCACCAATCGATGGTGAACATGCCTACTTCACCGTTGATTGTAATCCTACTCTCTCCGTTACCGACATAAAAGAGATCATTCAGGAGAGTTTTCTGGAGAGATATGGCAGTTGTTTCGAATTACTGGATAACAGTCTCGGAATTGAAACAATACATAATTTCACCGCCTATTTTGACCCCCCCGAGGAGGTATTATACAATTTCTTCAACATCCGACTGTATGATAGTGACATCATTGAGAAACTTTCAATACGCTTCAAATATTCCTCTGACGACTCAACGCTAAGGGTAATGGGATTGTCTATGTTAGAGCTAAGTAGAGAGAATCTGCTTCATTTTTGTCGGAGGAAGATTTTTGGATCATGCAAGAGAACACTTCCAAAACGAAACTGCAAAATAAATCTTCTGCTACGAATAATTCCCCCGTTTGATCGTATTGCATTATGTTCCGAATGTGTGGATACAAGTATCTCGGAAGTATTACTGTTGGATATTTACTCTTTATTCTCAGAATCCGATCTGCTGAAAAAGAATTAACCCCCTCCCAAAGTATCTTCTCCCACAAACCCCCCATCTTTTCTCATGGTAGCTAAGGTATGGTTCGTCTCGTCCGAGGCGGGATGTTCTGGCGAGAGCATGCAGGCAAAAGTGCTGCGGCTCGTTGATGAAACAGGGCTTTGCGAGCGGATTGCCGATGGTGGCGGCCTTGTCGCCGTGAAGACCCATTTCGGAGAAGAGGGGTGTGACAGCTTTGTATCGCCCCTCTATATCCGGCAGGTCGTAACAAAGGTGAAAGAGGCGGGCGGGGTGCCGTTTGTGACCGATACGAACACCCTCTACCGTGGAATGCGGCATGATGCGATCTCCCATCTTGCGCTTGCGATCCGGCACGGGTTTGGATCTGAGGTGATCGGTGCCCCGGTCTTCATAGCAGACGGTCTGCGGTCAAAGAACGATGTGGTGGTGGAGATTCCGGGTGTGCATCTGAAAGAGACCCGGATTGCGTCAGGGATTGTTGATTCCGATGCTCTGGTCGTCGTCTCGCATGTGAAGGGTCATGCCGTTGCCGGGTTTGGTGGAGCGATCAAGAACCTCGCGATGGGGTGTGCGTCTGCTGCCGGAAAACAGGAACAGCACCGTGCGATGCCAGCAATCGTCAGGGAGGATGATTGTGAGGGATGCGGCGGTTGTGTCTCTGCCTGCCCTGAGAAGGCGATCATCTTTGAGGGTGCCGCCCATGTTGATCCCGAACTCTGTATCGGGTGCGGGATCTGTGTTGAGACCTGCCCCGAATCTGCAATCTACTTTGATTACGAGCATGATGCTGCACACCTCTCCGAACGGCTCGCTGAGTACGCCCTCGGGGCCGCCTCCCTCTTCCCGGAGAAGGTGCTGTACCTGAATTTCCTCCTCAGGATCACCCCCGACTGCGACTGTGCCCCCTTCAGTGACCGGCCGATTGTCCCGGATATAGGGATACTCGCATCAGCCGATCCGGTGGCAATCGATGCCGCGAGCCTGGATTTAATCGACGCCCAGCAGGGTTTTGCCGGAACCCGGCTTGCCGCCCACCATGCTCCCGGTGAGGATAAATTTGCAGGAATCTGGCCCGAGATCCCGATCAGGACCCAGATCCGGCATGGAGAGAAGATCGGCCTTGGTACACCAGAGTACGAACTGATCCGGATCTAATCCCCGCGGGAGAGATACTCCCTCATGATCTTTATAGCGCAGTAATCGCCGCACATCGAGCAGGGGCCGGAATCAGGAACCCGTGCACTGAGCCGTTCGGGATCGATCGCCTGTTCGATCTGCCCCTTCCAGTCGAGCTCTGCCCGGCATGCCGAGAGTGCTGCATCGGCATCATCTGATCCCAGTCTGACGGTATCGCCGATATGGGCTGCGATCCGAAAGGCGATCAGCCCCTGCCTCACCTCTTCCTCGTTCGGGAGGCCGATATGCTCGGCCGGGGTGATCGCACAGAGATAGTCTGCACCCGCAGAGACCGCAACGGATGCCCCGACTGCACCGGCGATATCGTCGTGGCCGACTGCCCGGTCGGTGGCAAGGGGTCCTGCAACAAAGAGGGGATAGGGTGATGCATCCTTGTAAAGCCGGACACAGAGGGGGATGCGGTCGATCCTCACATGGCCGCCGCATCCTTCCACGATCACCTGGACACCATGCTGATGGCACCGGTCTGCGATCTCAATATTCTGTCTCCGCTCAACCGCGGCGGCGGCATCCCCGCCATCCACGATGCTCCCGCCCCGCATGGTATTCCCAAGCGAGATGATGATCTCGTGCTGCCGTGCGATCTCCATCACCTCGTCGAAGTGTTCGAGGAACGGATTGTCGCATCCGGTATGGAGCATATATCCCGCAGTCATTGACCCGCCTTTTGAGACAACACCGAGGACCCGCTGGCTCCTCCGAAGGGCTTCGAGTGTCTTCTCATCTGTCATATGAAGGACAAAGGAGCTTACTCCTTCCTCTGACTGTCTTCTGAGGGTGTCAAGGATGATATCCGCATCCAGGCAGTCGATACCCCCGGCATCAACGACCGCCTGATAGATCGGGACAGTTGTCAGGGGGAGTGCCGTCTCCCTCAGGATCGCACCCCGGATCTCCCTGATATTCCCGCCCATCGAGAGATCAGTTAAGGTATCCGCACCATACCGTTCGGCAACAGCTGCCTTCCTCACTTCGGCCGCAAGATCCGATCGAACCGTCGATGTCCCGATATTGACATTCACCTTTGCAGAGAACCCTCTCCCGATTCCAACAGCCCGCTTCCCACCAACCATCACCGTGGTGCTGCCATGGGCAATCTCCTGTAAGATGGCTTGTGGATCGAGTCCTTCCCTCTCTGCGGCGGCTTTGACAGCAGGGGCTACCTTTCCTTCTTGTGCATCTTCAATAATTGTCCCCATCTGATGAAACTCCGGGTTTTGCTGGTACTATCTCTGATTCCAATAAACAATGAAAGTGCGTATCGGGGTTTGTGTGTATTCTCTATAGGAGGTCAGAAGAACCTGCCCTATTCAGGTATCACAAACCGCCCTTCCGGCACCCGGATCACAAACCGTGCCCCATCTCCAAAAACCCCGGTCTCATGGATGGAAATATCGGTGATCCCAAGGATCTCTCGGGAGAGGAAGAGTCCAAATCCGGTATTTTTCCCAAAACTGCGCGAAAATATCTTCTCTTTCAGAGAATCCGGCACGCCGGGTCCGTCATCTTCCCAGATGATCAGGAGATCCCTCTTCTCAGTCTCACAGTGAATCCTGATCGCTGCTGCTCCTTCTGCATGCCGGATCGTGTTGTCATAGAGGTTAAAGAAGACCTTCTCTGCCATCCGATCTGCATAGATCGAGATCTCCTGACAGTCATTTTGGATTGGGATTCTGCCGCTTGGAATCCTTCTGATCAGATCCTCGAGCAGGAGCCATTCAGGTTTTTTTACCCCGAGCTCTTCGTATTGGTTGGTGAAGTCGATCTGCCGCCTGATATTCATGGATGAGGCCATAATCCGGTTGATAAGATCCCTCTCTTCAGGATTGCTTCCTTCATCACCGCCGCTTTCGAGCAGACCAAGGTAGCCGATGATCATGGTGATCTCGTTTAAGATGTCATGGCGGGTGATATTCGCGAGGATCTGGAGTTTCCGGTGTGCGAGAGAGAGGGCTTCGGCTGCTGCCTTCTCCTCGGTGACATCCATCCCGAAGATGATCGCACCATCCGACTCTCCCGCCTCATTATAGACCGGGCATCCCTTCAGGTGAAAGATCCTCCCATCCGGAAGCGTGACATCGCCCTCCTCGATCCTGCCTGTTTCGATTGCCCTGAGCACCGGGCAGTCCCCGCACCCAAAAGGATTTTCCTGCCATATCTCCTGGCAACAGGCTCCAATGAGATCGTCAGGCTCCCTCCCGGCAGAGGCCGCTGCCTGCCTGTTTGCATATCGGATGGTATAATCGGGATTGATATAGGTGAGCATCACCGGCATTGAATTGAGGATGGTTGCTTTCTCCTCCTCAGACTGCCTGAGCCTCTTCTCCATCCCATGCTTGTAGAGTGCCACCTCGATGGCGGTCTTCAGCTCCTGTTCCCGGACCGGCTTCAGGATATATCCATATGGCTCGGTCTTTTTTGCCTCTCTGATGTAGTCATCATTTGAGAAGGCGGTCAGGTAGATGATCGGAATATCGTTTCTGGTTTTGATCTCAATTGCCGCGTCAATGCCTGTCCTCTTCCCTGTGAGCCTGATATCCATCAGGATAAGGTCAGGCTTCTCCTCCATCGCCTGCTGGATTGCGAGTTCTGCGGTATGGGCGATGCCACAGACAGAATATCCAAGATTCGTCAGATGCTTTCTGATGGCCATCGCCGTGACGGCTTCATCCTCAACGATCAATATTCTGGCAGTGCTCATCAGGCTCTTCTCTCCAATGAAAACCCGTAAAATGAATATACTATTTTATGATGCCTCTTTTTTATAAAAGCTCTGGTGATCAGATATCTCTTCCTTATGATCTGAATCTGGCATCTGTCTCCCCATCCTATCTGTTCTCTCCCTCTCTCTAATAGGGTGACTGCTGATTATAGTTCTTTTCTGTATGGTTCAAAATAATTCAAAAAAAGTAACACAAAAAACTATGAAGTTTCAAATAGGTATGTTAAAATAGTCATCATTACAATTTTCATATGATGTGTTGTTATGAAAAATAGCACTTATGGTATTATATCCGGAGTGCTTCTCATTGCACTCCTCGCAGTTGCGGGGTGTGTCGGTGAAGCCGCCCCCTCCGCTGTTCAATCGGCTGAGCAAAAAGAGATGACCATGACCGACGGCTTTGGCCGGACGGTTACCTTTGAAACACCTGTTGAGAGTGTCCTCTGTTCCGGCTCCGGCACACTCCGGTATCTTGTGTACCTCCGGGGTGAGGATCTGATCGTCGGTGTCGACACCATCGAGAAGCAGGGAAGGGAGGTTGAAGGGCGTCCCTACGCGCTGGTACACGGTAGCTGGCTGAAGGATCTCCCGCTCTTTGGTGAGTTCCGTGGAAAGGACGATCCCGAGAAGATCATCGCCATTGACCCTGATCTCGTCATCAAGGGCGGATCAAGCGGGACTGCATATGGCACAAGTATTGCTGAAATAGATGATCTCGAGAGCAGGACCGGTGTTCCGGTGGTCGGGTTTGCCTATGGTTCGCTGAGAAATGACGTCGAGAAGGAAGAGATGTACACCGCCCTCCGGGTGATGGGCAAAGCGATTCAGCACGATGCCCGTGCCGAAGAGGTGATCGCATACATTGAGGCGACGATAGCTGATCTTGAATCACGCACCGCCGATATTCATCCTGAAGAACAGAAACGTGTGTATATCGGCGGTGTGAGCAGTGCAGGTGCACACGGCATCATCTCGACTGAGCCTGCATATCCGCCGTTCCTCTGGGTGCATGCAGATAATGTCGCATCCGGCCTCGGCACCACTCATGTTGATGTTGCCAAAGAGGCGATCGTGGACTGGGATCCCGACTATATCTTCATCGATGCGGGTACAACCCGGATGGATAATGAAGGAGCAGTCGGGCAGCTGAGGGATGATCCTGCTCTCAAGGGCCTCACCGCCGTGAAAGAGGGACAGGTCTATGGAGTGCTTCCGTACAACTTCTATAATACCAACTATGAAACCGTCCTTGCGAATGCATATTATGTCGGTAAAGTGCTCTACCCGGACCTTTTTGCTGATATCGATCCCGCTGAAAAGGCAGAAGAGATCATGACCTTCTTCGTCGGGAAACCGGTCTTTTCTGAGCTGAACAGCCATTTTAACAACTTTGGATTCCGGCCTGTATCGCTCTGAGGGAGTATAATGGATCTAAAAAACCGTATTAAATCACTCCGTATCCCATCCTCTGGATTCCGGGGTGCTTCCGGCAGAAGAGAGACACTGAGTGGGGGTTGGTAGTTACGTGCATTTCGCAGATGGCGAACTTCCAGAAGATTACCTGAAATACACCCACCGGAAGGTGATCTGGATCCTGGGGGGCATCGGAGTCCTCTTCCTCCTGCTGATCCTCTCGATATCAGTCGGGGCAGTCTCGATACCTCCCTATGAGGTCTTCATGACCTTGGTCGGCCAGAACGTCACCGACAAGTGGGATCGGATCATCTGGAATATCCGGCTCCCCCAGGCGCTTGCGGCGATCATCTGCGGAGCAGGACTTGCGGTTGCCGGGGTTGCGATGCAGTCGATCCTGAGAAATCCGCTTGCCTCGCCCTTTACGCTTGGTATCTCAAATGCGGGTGCGTTTGGTGCGGCAGTGGCGATCATCTTCCTTGGCACCGGCAGGATGACTTCAACAACCGCGGGTGCGGTGATCGTCAATAACCCTTATCTGACGACTATCTCCGCATTTGTCTTCTGTATGCTCGCAACCATTGTGATCATCGCAATTGCAAAGATTAAGGCGTCATCTCCGGAAGTCGTGATCCTGGCGGGTGTTGCCCTGTCGTCTCTCTTTACGGCAGGGGTGATGTTCCTCCAGTATTTCTCAGACGATGCACAGCTTGCGGCGGTTGTCCACTGGACATTCGGCGATGTCGGGCGTGCCGGCTGGTCTGAAGTCACCCTGATGGGGGCGATTGTGATCGTTGCGTGTCTCTACTTCATCGCAAACCGCTGGAACTACAATGCGATGGATGCCGGTGACGAGACGGCAAAGGGGCTTGGGGTGAATGTCGAGCGTCTCAGGAATGTCGGCATGATCGTTGCTGCCCTTGTCACCGCAGTCCTCGTCTCGTTCCTTGGCGTGATCGGTTTTGTGGGGCTCGTCTGCCCGCATATGGTCCGGCGGATCATCGGGGACGAACAGCGGTACCTGATTCCGGGATCGATCGTGATGGGGGGTGTTCTTCTCCTTGCTTCAGATACCGTTGCCCGGCTGATTGTGGCACCCTATGTTCTGCCGGTTGCGATCTTAACGGCCTTCATGGGTGCTCCGGTCTTCATCTATCTGCTGCTCAGGGGGTATCACCGATGATCCTCAATGTCGATGAACTGAAATTTATGTACCGGAACAAGGGGATCCTCGACGAAATCGCCTTCTCCATCAACGAGGGCGAGATTGTTGCGATCCTTGGCCCAAATGGTGTCGGAAAGACGACCCTCCTCAAATGCTTAAACCGGATCCTTGTCCCAAAGCAGGGTGCGGTCTCTGTCTGCGGCGATATGATAGATTCGCTTGAACTGATGGAGATCGCACGGAGGATCGGCTATGTGCCCCAGCGGGTGGAGACCGGGAGGTTAACCGGCTTTGATGCCGTCCTTCTCGGCAGGCGTCCGCATATCGGTTGGGATGTCACCGGGAACGATCTCAGGATCGTTGAGGCGGCATTCCGGACATTCGGGATCGACCGCCTCCGCCTCCACTATATTGACGAGATGAGCGGTGGGGAACTCCAGATGATCGCAATTGCACGGGCCTTTGTCCAGGAGCCGAAGATCCTGTTGCTGGATGAGCCGACGAGTGCGCTTGACCTGAAGAACCAGATCGAGATTTTACATCGGATCACCCATATCGTCGCAGAGCACAACATTGCTGTGGTGATGACGATGCATGACCTGAATACGGCTCTTCGGTATGCAGATCGTTTCATCCTCCTCAAGGATCAGTCGATCCATACCTGTGGCGACAGAAGTGTCATCACTGCTGACGAGATAGAGGCGGTCTATGGCGTCCCGGTGATGATCGGGGAGCTTGAAGGAGTGACCTGTGTCATCCCCAGGTGCCTCTGCAATGGGAATGGAAAGAGAACGAAGATACCAACAGACGAAGAAGGTAGTAGCTATGTGCGAAACTCATGATCACCAGCATTTTGACTCAGCTGGGAAATATCCGTCATTTGAAGAGTGTGTGACATTCCATGGCCATTCATGCCCCGGCCTTGCAACCGGATACCGTGCCGCCCTTGCCGCAATGCAGGCGCTCGGCGTTGCCCGCCCCAATGATGAGGAGCTTGTCACCGTTGCCGAGACCAATGCCTGCGGAGTGGACGCGATCCAGCTTGTGACTGGCTGCACCGCCGGGAAAGGAAACCTGATCATCCATGATTACGGGAAGCATGTCTTCACCTTCTATGCCCGTGAGAAGAACAGAGCGGTGCGTATTTTGATAAAGAACCGTGAGATGCCGGATCGGGCTGAGATGGATTCTCTCCGGAAGAAGGTCTTTGCAGGCACTGCAAATGAAACCGGGCAGAAACGGTTCAATGAACTGATGGCTGAGGCAACGAATGCACTCCTCTCGATTCCCCGGGATGAGATGCTCACCATCACCGAGGTTGCATTCAATCCGCCTGAGAAGGCCCGGATCTTTACAACCGTCATCTGCCCCGACTGCGGCGAGCCGGTTGCAGATGCAAAGATGCAGACGGTGAGGGGGAAGACCGTCTGTGCCACCTGTGCTCTGTCAAAAACAGAGTAAACTCTTCTTTTATATTCACTAGGGCGACTGTTTGTTCGCCCAAATCAAAAATGCTATATGCTATCCTGCCCAGGTTCTCATGTGGTCTGATGCTGCACAAAAAATACCTGTATGTGGGCCTTGCTGCCCTCCTGTTCATCGCCTGCCTGATGGCCGGGTGCATCGGAGGCGACTCTGCCGGGAAAGAGGAGACGATTGTGATCGGCGGGAAGCCGTTCAATGAACAGTATATCCTTGCCAATATGATTGCTCTTCTCCTTGAGGAAGAGGGATACCGGACAGATATCCGGTCAGGGATGAATGATGCCACCCTTTTTGAGGGGATCAAAAGGGGGCAGGTGGATGTCTATGTCGAATATACCGGTACTGCGTACTCACAACTCCTGAAGCTTGAGCCGCCTGAGACCTGGGAGCCGGATTTCGTCTACCAGCAGGTGAAGGACGGCCTTGCAGCAGAGGGTATTGATGTCCTCTTCAGGCTCGGCTTCAGGAACGACTATGCCATCGCGGTCAAAGAGTCCTATGCTGAAGAGAAGAATCTCAGAACCATCACCGATCTGGTGCCTCATGCTGAAACGCTCGTCTTCGGATCCGATCTCGTCTTCCATGAACGCGAAGATGGCCTCCCCGGACTGAAAGAAGTCTATGGTCTCTCATTTGCGGATGTCAAACCCATGTCCCCGACCCTGATGTACGAAGCCATTGCAAACGATCAGGTGCAGGCGATCCCGCCATATACCACCGATTCACGGGTCGATCTCTATTCCCTGAGGGTACTTCAGGATGATAAGGCGGCACTGCCCCCCTATGAGACGATGCTCCTTCTGAGATCAGATCTCGCTTCCGATGAACAACTCATCACTGCACTGTCGGTGCTCGATAACCGGATCGATACTGATGAGATGAGGGCATTAAATGCCGAATTTGATAATGATAAGCGTGAAGCCAGGGATATCGCCCGTGACTATCTCAGGAGAGAAGGATTAATCTCCTCCTGATTTTTAATCTGCCATACTCATCCAGGGAGCTGATGTAATTCTGAAACGGCCGTTTGAGCGTATCGATACCATCAATCTCCGGGGAGTGACGAAGAGGTTTGGTGAGACGGTCGCAGTTGAAGAAATCAGCCTTGATATCATCGGAGGCGAGCTCCTCATCCTGATCGGGGGATCGGGATCCGGAAAGACGACCACTCTCAGGATGATCAACCGCCTGATTGAACCGGATGAGGGGGCGATCGCAATAAACGGCATTGATACCCGGACAATTGATGGGATCGTGCTGCGGAAGAATATCGGCTATGTGATCCAGCAGATCGGTCTCTTCCCTCACATGACGATCCGTCAGAATATCGGTCTTCTTCCGACAATTGAGGGATGGAGCAGGGAAGAGATCGACTCGCGTGTTGCAGAACTCCTCACCCTCGTCCATCTCCCCCCCGATCAGTTCATGGATCGGTATCCAAAGGAGCTCTCCGGTGGCCAGCAGCAGCGGGTTGGCCTTGCCCGTGCCCTTGTGATGAATCCTCCTCTCCTGCTGATGGATGAGCCGTTTGGGGCACTTGACCCGCTTCTCAGGCGGCAGCTTCAGGATGAGTTCATCGGGATCAAGGAGGATATCGGCAAGACGATCGTCTTTGTGACCCATGATATCAATGAGGCCTTCCGGCTCGGTGATCGGATCGCGATCATGCATGAGGGGCAGCTCGTCCAGCTCGGTACTCCGCGGGATCTCATCCTCAATCCGGCAGACAAAATGGTCTCTGATCTCGTCGGATCTGATCGGCTCTTTGAGCATATCGCGTCACTCACTGTATCGGATATGATGGTTCCTGCTTCTTCAATTATATCCGGAGAGATGCCGGTTCAGTCGGCAATTGGGGTGATGGTACAGAGTGGATCAAAGGTCGCCGTTGTGAGGGATGGAGCCACGTCCTTCTCTGTTGTGTACCTCTCCACCCTTCTCCAGAAGAGGGATGAGGTGAAAACGGTTCTTGAAGCTTCAGATCCGCCATTCTTCCTCTCCATGGATGCTTCTCTCCTCTCTGCTCTTGAAGAGATGAAGGCCGCCTCCGTCTCTTTTGGTCTTGTGATGGAAGACGGGGAGCCGGCAGGGCTGCTTCTGCCGGACGATCTGATCAGCCGGCTTGTCTGAAGAGGTGGAATGGTGCTGGATGAGATTGCGGCAGTCTGGATCAACTATAATCTCACTGAGCGGACGATCGAGCATCTCTTTCTCTTCTCGATTGCACTTATCGCTGCAATCATTGTGGGTGTTGCAATCGGCCTCCTCATCTACCGGCGGAGACGGTATGCCCCTCCCGTCTTCTCTTCCCTAAATGCCATCGAGACATTCCCCGATATCGCACTCCTCGTCCTGCTCATCCCGCTTGTCGGTATCGGCACCGTCCCGACGATCATCGCCTGTGTCCTCTACTCGATCCTCCCGATCGCACGAAACACCTATACCGGCCTCATCTCTGTGAGTCCTGAGCTCCTTGAAGTGGGGAGGGCGATGGGCCTTTCGGAACGGTTCATCCTCCTGAAGGTCAGGTTTCCCCTTGCATTCCCGATGATAGCGGGTGGGATCAGGATCGCGATCGTCTTCACGATGGGGATCGTGACACTCGGGGGGATCTTCGGGGCAGGGGGCCTTGGTGCGCCTCTCCAGACCGGGATCAACCTGATCCGCCCGGATATCATCTTTGTTGCCGGGATCTGGGTCGGGATCCTTGCAGTGATCCTGGATGGTATCGCCGGTGGGATTGAGGCTTCGCTGAAGAGGAGGTTTGGATCATGGTGAGCGATCTCCTGCTGACCCCGATCATCCAGCATATCGTTCTTGCCTATACCGCACTCCTGGTGAGTATCGCCCTTGGTATTCCTCTTGCTATCCTCGCGTTATATAGCAGAAATCTCCAGACGTTCGTGATGACGTCTGCAAACCTGATGCAGGCGGTCCCGACCCTGGCGGTTGTGGCAATTGTGGTTCCTTTGATTGGGATCGGGTTCTGGCCGGCAATTGTTGCGATCATCCTCCGTGCTCTCCTCCCGATCATCAGGAATACCTGGATCGGCCTCTCGTCTGTTGATCCGGCGATCATAGCATCGGCTGAGGGACTCGGCCTCTCGGAATGGGAGATCGTCCGGTATGTCAGGCTCCCCAATGCGTATCCTGCCATCTTTGCCGGGGTGAAGGTTGCGGCAATCCTGGCAAACAGTGTCGCGATCCTGACCGCGATGATCGGGAGCGGCGGACTCGGCTCCCTCGTCTTTGAAGGGCTTGCCGGGGTGAATATGATGAAGATGCTCTCCGGTGCCCTGCCTGCGATCGGGATCGCCCTCTTCCTTGATGCGTCGTTTTCATGGATGGAAAGGCGGATGGTGCCGCGATCCGGGCAGAGCGAATTGGAGTGAGGTGTTCTCTCTGCCAGATCTTCTCCTTTTCAAGAAACCGGGCTTCTCATTGATGCGAAAAAAGTTGAAGCTTACGATGAACTTTTCATCTTCACTGTTCTATTAGATTCCATGAAGATACTACCACTCTGTGTATGCCTCTTCCTGGCAGCGTGCCTGGCGGTTGCCGGGTGCGTTGGGGATCAGCAGGTCTCCCCGGATGAACGGGTTGAGCTTGCTCTGCCCGGAACTGAATGGGAACTGACAACGATTGGGATCACCTCGGTGAACCTTGTTGAGGGCACAACACTCACCCTCGCCTTTGATGAGGAGCGCCTCGGCGGCACAGCCGGGTGCAATCTCTACTTCGGCGGCTATACCCTTGATGAGAACAGAATAGCCATTGATGGAATCGGCTCCACCCTGATGTACTGCGGAGAACCCGGTGTTATGGAGCAGGAACAGCTGTATCTCTCGCTCCTTGGGGACGTGGCGACGGTCCGGATCGATGGCGATACCCTGACCCTCTCTGATGCAGACGGGGTGGAAACCCTCATCTTCGAGAAGATCCCGGAGAAGGGGCCAGTTGCTTCTGCCCTGCCGGGAACGGAATGGGAGCTTGGGACGATCGGATCACAGGATGGAACTGTCTCCTCAGTTCTGAGCAGGACAACAATCACCCTCATCTTTGATGAGGAGACCCTCAGCGGCTCTGCCGGATGCAACCGGTACTTCGGATCATTTGAGGTCACAGACGATCAGATCGCATTTGGTGCGATCGGATCAACAAAGATGAACTGTGGTGAGGCAGGCGTGATGGGGCAGGAGCAGCGCTACCTTGCCATGCTCGGCGAGGTCTCATCATTTGAGATCGGATCGGATTCCCTCACCCTCTTTGATGAAGATGGGCATGCCAGGCTGGTCTTCCATCCAAAGGCAACAGAGATGACCCTTGAGGGCGGGAAGTGGATGCTCGAATCGATCACTGAAGATGGAACCGTGACCGGGGCACTTCCTGACCGGGCAGTCACCGCAATCTTTGATAACGGATCTCTCGGCGGCACCGGCGGCTGCAACAGCTATTCGGCAGCATACGAGGTTTCTGAAGATGGAGGACTGAAGATTGAGCCGCCGATCCAGACGCTCGTCTACTGCATGCCAGAGGAGATAATGGATCAGGAGAGCAGGTACTTCTCGCTCCTGACTGATACGGCAATCTTCAAAATTGATGGCGATACCCTCACCCTTTTTGATGCAGACGGGGTAGTAACCCTCATATTCAGGAGAATGGCGGAATAATACCTCTCTCTCCTTTTTCCCGTAGGGGGTATCTGCACTATTTCCGTTCTCTGATCACCATTTTTGAACCCTCCAGAGTATGGGGTATCGGTTTTTCAGGAGAAAATTGTCGATACATTTATCAGAGTATGTAATAGCAGATGAATGTATGAAGAACAGAATAACGATTACCATTGATCCCAGAGTTGATACCATAACCATGCCGGAGAATGTGCGTGTCGGGCTCATGCTCAGGGAGCAGCGAAAAAAGTGTTCATTGAAGGGATGCAATGAAGAGTTCTTCGGATTTGCGTTCGGCCAGTCTCCCTTCCCCATACCAGAACCGATATCGGATGCATTAATCGCCAATGCAACGCAGGGTCACTATGTCGATGCAGCAGGCATTCCGGAGGTTCGTGAAGCGATCTCCGGTTTTTATAGGCGACACTTCGGCATTGAGGCCGATTCCGACAGGGTAATTGTCGGGAACGGTTCCAAGGAACTGATGTTTCTGATCTTTTCCATGGTGAGCGGTTCAGTCATTCTTCCTTCACCGTCATGGATCGGATATGCTCCCCAGTTGCGGTTCCTTGGAAAGCCGTACCATCTGCTCTCCACCCGTCCGGAGAACGGGTATAAGATCGATCCCTCAGATCTCGAGAACCTGCTGGAGACTATTGTTGACGGGCAGCATATCCTTCTCCTCAACAATCCCAACAATCCGACCGGGGCTCTCTACCATCACGATGAGCTCAAAGAAATCTCAGCAGTTTGCCGGAGGAGAGGATGCCTGGTGCTTGCAGATGAGATCTATGCCCTCGCAACCTATGAGATCGAGAACTTCGTCTCTATGGGAGTGGTCTATCCTGAAGGCACCTTTGTGACCGGAGGTCTCTCCAAGGATCGCTCTTCAGCCGGATATCGCTTTGGAACCTGTATCCTTCCCTCCTCGTGTTCAGAGAAGATGTACTCGGATTTTGGGAAACTCGCCGCAACGCTCTATACGAATATCACCACCCCGATCCAGTATGCGGCAGTGACTGCATACTCCCCCAATCCCGCTATTGAACGATATATGGAGATGACCCGGGATATACACCGGATGGTGGGTGAGTATTTTGCAGCAGCATTCTCTAAAATTCCGGGGATAACCACCACCCGGCCACAGGGTGCATTTTACTTCCTCATGGATATGAATGAACTGAAACCAGCCTTGCGGAAGAAGGGGATACAGACTGCCAATGATCTCCAGCATGCCCTGCTTTCACACCCATACCATGTGGCGACGGTGAGCGGGGATGCGATCATGATGCCGCAGGATAACTTTTCATCCCGGATTGCATTCGTTGATTACGATGGCGCCCGGGCACTGGATCTGTACCAAAGATCAAAGCCGAAGACTCAGGAGGAATGTTCACAGTTTGTCAGGGATGCAGCTCCACGCATGGTCAACGGTGTTGAAATGATCCGGAAGTTTGTGGAAGAGCTGGATGGATGAAACAAAGCGAAGGCTATATGAGCGATTTTATTAAATATCTGCTCTGTTATACTCTCACCAGAGTACCAATGGAGGAGAGATGATGGACGAGACGCTTCTGAACAAGCAACAGATAAAAGATTGTGAAGAGAGCAGATGGGATTTTTCTGATCTGAAGGCACTGTTTATCAACTGTACATTGAAGAAAACGCCGGATCTCTCTCATACAGAGGGTTTAATCCGGATCTCTCAGGCGATCCTGGAGAAGAACCATGTTACGGTCGAGGTGATCAGGGCGGTTGATTACGATATCGCCTATGGAGTTTATTCAGATATGAAGGAACATGGATGGGAGAAGGATGACTGGCCCGCTCTCTTCCGGAAGGTGATGGATGCAGATATCCTTCTTCTCTGTTCCCCGATCTGGCTTGGTGAAAAGAGCTCGGTCTGCCAGAAAGTGATCGAGAGGCTGTATGGCCAGTCCGGTGAGCTGAATGAGCATGGACAGTATGCATACTATGGAAGGGCCGGAGGCTGTCTGATCACCGGTAATGAAGATGGAGCAAAGCATTGTGCGATGGGCATCCTCTACTCTCTCCAGCATCTTGGTTTTGTTATCCCGCCACAGGCCGATGCCGGTTGGCTCGGTGAGATCGGTCCCGGCCCGTCGTACCTTGATCCCGGGTCCGGCGGACCGGAGAACGACTTTACAAACCGCAACACCACATTTATGACCTGGAACCTGATGCATATGGCACGTATGCTGAAGGATGGAGGGGGTATCCCGGCCCATGGCAACCAGAGGAGTGCCTGGGCGGCCGGATGCAGATTCGATCATCCAAACCCGGAGTACAGATAGGAGTGTAAAGTTTCAGAAGATCCTCTCCCTTCCTGTTTTTTCTTTGTGAGCCATACTGGCATCTTATCGGGTGGCTCTCCTCCACCGCGACCAATCCGCCGCATCTGCACATATTTTTGCAATCTATTGATTTTACGGATAATGCAATCTGCCGTAATAACCCGTATTGATCGGTTAATGAAGGCGCCATCTCACGCGCAGTACCTATTTGGTTTATATGCTGTCAAAACATGGCTTATAAGGTTTATTATTATCTTTAAATAGACTTCAAAAAGGCGATATCTCCATGAAATGGTCTTCTCATGATCTGATCTGCTCATAGATGGAAAATGTCCCTCTCCTCACACCACCTCTCCTGCTGCCTCTGCCACACAATGTAAAAGAGGTTAAGTATGTTTATTAAATCTGAAAATATCCTCTATAATTGCTCGAATGATAAATCAACAGATTTAAGCTCTGAATCTGTCACCTTTCACTTATCCGAGGTAACACCTATGGAAATGAAGTATGTACCAA